>Ga0196887_1000426_pt1 | contig 20743 bp, 34 predicted proteins | sample VirMetDEL_Mar_31_FD_169094 | JGI IMG/M metagenome (GOLD analysis project Ga0196887, IMG submission 169094) | Aqueous microbial communities from the Delaware River and Bay under freshwater to marine salinity gradient to study organic matter... | ecosystem: Environmental > Aquatic > Marine >... | reverse complement strand
TCAGTACCTGTAGTGATCCCCCTTATGTTCTCTGCTGAAAGGTCAACAATACTAGAAGCACCTGAGCGCCTCTCAAAACCATGGTTGGTAAAATCTAGGCCATCGGTATCTGACCAGAAGGGTGCATCCCTACTAAAGCGATCAGGATACCATCCTGTTCTTAAGAGGTCAGATACATCGACCTTAAAGCCTGTTTCTGAAGGGGGTTTAGGCATTAGGCCGTCCTTTTCCACATATGGACAACAATATAAGGCTGTACGCTGCCGTCTGCTAGGGTTATGCCGTGTGTGTGTCCACCACCCCCACCTGTGGAGTTAGTTGTCTTAGTATCCGCTGTATTAGTAGCTTGGTCTACGCTGTTGGTTCCAGACCCGTCTGAACCGCCAGAATTTATAGTATGGGTGTGGGCAGGTATCTCAGCCTCTGTTAGTACATGGCTATCAGATGTACCCGTAGCATCCTTAGACCCACCTGTTTCTTCAAGGGTATCAAAGTCAACGTCTCCAGAGTCTAGCCCTACTAAGACCTTACCTGCACCAAACGTAGACCAAGTACCAAAGCCCAATAGTGTGGCTGGATTAGTAGCTACGCCTGCATTCATGTATATGCTACCTACAGGCCAAGATCCATCAAGGGATACTGTAGGGTTCAATAGCACCCATACAGTATTGGTGGCATCATACCTGAATGTACAATAGTGTCTAGACCCTGATATATTACCTTCAGCTAGAGCGCTTCCAGACTCTTTTACAATAGTAAGAGCGCCAGTTGCATTGACATTTAATGTAGGTGTGGTAGTGGCGTTAGCTGCACTAGCCTTAACAGTAACAGTTAAACCCTCTGCAAGTGTTGGAACTTCAGAGAACGTAGCTATAAGAGCATCAGCTGTACCTGTACTTGTAACACTATCAAGAGTAGCCCTATGAAGCCCATTGATCTCAGCCTTAGCAGCACTAAAGTTATCCCTTACATTAGCTGTGGTAGCACTACCTGCTACTGGCTTTGTTGCATCTATATTACTTGACATTACGCGATCTCCGCAAGGATTAGGTCTACCTGACCCTCAAATAGGGTTACAGCATTCCCAGAGAACACCCTGGGGACTAGATTGAATTCAGCATCGACAGAGTGTAGCAGCAAGTATCCTCCACTTGTTGGTAAGGAAGCACTAACATTCTGGGCTACAGTGGCAATAGTAGCAAGCAAAGATAGCAAAGCTCCTTCTAAGCCTGTAGTGGCTGTTGTACTAAAGCCCAACTCAAATGCTTTCTTCTTAATGGCAGAGCCTAAGCCCCCTGCTGTAGATAGGAACTCTAATAGATGATCAGCGTTGATACTACCAGTACCTAGCGTCTGTTTAGCACGTATTAGGGCTGTCTTTAGCTCAGCAACCAGGGTGATAAGCTCACCCAAGTCCTTAGCTACTGCCTTGTTTACTGGGAACGTCATCTAGCCTCCTGACCTGCCTAATAGGTCTTTAATATCGTTTCTGATCTCGGTTAGTAAGGTCTGTTGACTTACCATATCTTTCTCGTGGTCAGCTACTATGTGTAATTGTGTCATTTCTATCTTTGTCATTCTTTGGTCAAATGCATTGATAACAATGAACAACCCTATAAGCATTGACACTGTAGTTAGGATATGACTCAAATCTATAGTCTTCCCTACATGCCAGCCATCTAGCGCGCCCTTATTTATTTTACTATTGTTATTCATTCCAGAACCCTAATCCTTTTGTTGTATTGTTGTTTGGGCATTCCTTATGTCCATAGAAACCAATATTTCTTTTTGGCTCTATAGTTACATCTGGGCTATAGCCAGCGTATTGTAGACCTCCAGTTGGTACTGTTAAAAGAACACTGCTGGCTATTTCTATAGAAGGGGCATACCCAGTATAGGTAAGGCCCCCTATAGGTACACCTATATTTACATTACCTGTAATAGTTAAAGCTGGAGCATATCCTGTATAGGATAAAGACCCAACAGGTACTTCAAAAGACTGATGGTCTGAAGCTGTAACTGTGGGTGCATATCCAGTGTAGGCCAAAGAAGCAGCAGCAGGAGATACAAGCTGGTTGTTTGAGCCCTCAATTATATTACCAGATATACCTATTGGAGCTAAGCTGATCTCCCCCATAGCTATTATTCTAGTAGCTATGACGCCAGAAACATCTATAGGTTTTAGGTCTATAGTACCAGTAAATACCTTACTATTTACTGCTGTTACTGTAGGCGCATATCCTGTATAAGCAAGGGATGCAGCACCAGGTGTTACAGATACAGACGAGCCAGCAGCTGCTTCAGATATTACAGACATATCAGAGCTGATTAATGGGGAGTGCTCATCGGACTGAGTTGGACTTCCAACTTTTACCGCGGAACCTACACTGGTTCCTAAATAAATAGCAGGTTGATCAAGCGATCTTAGTGGGGACACTACTTTTAATTGATCTGGGTTCCAGCTCCAAGGGTTCTGTGACCTGTATAGCATCATAGCTTCTTGGTCTGTAGGTGCTGGAACTTCGCTCGCACTATTACTTAACCAATAATTGACATCTCCAATATCTCCCTTAAAGGCTGCGTCCTCCGCAGACCTCATACCAAGATATAGTCTAGCGTTTTGACTACCTATGCCTAAAGCTGTAGTGCTACTGCCAGACTGTGCCACACCATCTATCCATAGCTTTGGATTTATACTTAAACCACCGTGTGCAATAACATGATACCAAGTATCTGCAACTAAGGCTGCATCAGATGTTACACCATATCCCGAACCAGTTGAGTCTCCACGTGCAATAAGAAGTTTGTTGCTGTTTAGTTTTGCAAGCTGAAGACTATCTGTAGAAGCACTTTGAAGAAAGTGTGTATGTATAATGCGGCGGTAGCTAGTGTCCGTTGCAGGTATTCTTAACCATGCCATAATAAGTTGTCGAGAACTGCCTACATTATTATAAGTAGACAGATCGTGATAGTACCCCTGAGCAACAGGGCCTGCACAATAAAAAGCCATGTTATGCCGCCGTATATTCTAGACTAGCAGCCCATAGTTCCAAATCTCCTGTTGCAGTATCGTTAGTCCCATCATCTGCATCCCTAAATAACTTAACGCGAACTAGGTCACCAGCTGCAACACTATCCGCATTGGTTAGTGTTATAGAAAGATCAGATGTTAAGCCAGCAGTACCAGGAACCGTCTCTGTTCCTGTATTAACAGTATCGTAGCTTGCTGTTACAGCACTCTCATTATCGGTAGCTGCCCAGACAGAGACCTCAAACTCAATGGTGCCAGATGTAGCTGTAGCCATACTGTATACTAGCTTAATAGCTAGAGCTGAAGAGTAATCAGAGGGCATACGGAACTGCCAGTACACTCCCTCTGGTGTAGTGTCATCAAACAATATCTTTGGAGCATCATTTTCATAATCTAAGCCTGCTGGGGCTGTAGTGTCAAAGCCTTGTGGTGGTACTGGTAATAAAATAGTACTCATTATTTAGGTGCTCCTGAATCTAGCCATGCTGCTATTGTTTCCTCTTCAGTCGTAGTAGTTCCAGCTGAAGTGTGGGCTGTGCCATAATCTAGGTCGTCTGCCCAGTCTGAATCTAACATGCCGTCTGTACGAGCCCCCATAACCTTCCAATATAGTAAACTCTTTCTAGCGTAACGTGAATCCACATACTTACTAGTCTGTGGTCTCTGTAAATGAAACTCCCAGTTTGTACCAGGGTAAGCAGCTCTTGTTACGAATTTCATGCTATCTGGTACTGATGCTTGAAGGTAGTCCCAGACCAAATCCTCGTAGACATACAAAGGTACTTGGTGCACATCTGTTTCTGTCACTCCATCGTGACATCCAGCACACCTATTCTGTAGTATTGGAAGTATGTCTGTAGTATATGTTGGTAGTGCTGTTGACGAAGTAAACACTTGTAATGTAGTGCTCTCAGACATAGGAGGGGTAGCGGCCACGGTTACAGGATCTCCCCCGTGTAGGTGGCAACCAGTACATGTACGTTTTTCACCTGTACGTAAAGACTGAGCGGTCATGTCCCGTTTAATAAGTAGGCCATCAGAGTCTACACCACCCATTAAATATGGTGTATTACATGGAATCTGCACCCTCCATGACCCATCTGTCTCTAAGGGTACATCACCAAAGAGCTTTGTGTTGTTGCCTATACTACTAAGAACAACACCTAAAGGATTAGTTAGGTTTGGTAAGACCTCATAGAAACGAATAGCTGCTACTTCAGAGTGGTCTATACCGTACAGTTCATTACCGTTATTCATATTACGACCAAGCATGTTGTTGAAGTCGTATGTTGAATAGTAATGAGCATCTGTTTCATCTGCATCAACCCCATACAGTTGACAAGTACTATCCCCAGTAGACTTAGCAGTTAAGTCTGGAACAGTAATAGTTCGCGCTTTTACCTCCCTAGCGTTGAACTCGTGCCAAGCAGAGTCATCTACAATCAACTCTAGGTCACTTGGGTTTGTACTAGGTATTACAGTTGTTTTATAAATACCTGTATCGCAACCTGGGTCATTTTTAGTCTCAAGGTACAATAACTCACTTGCAAGAGCAGAGCTATTTACACTAGTACAGTATCCTCGGCCAAAAGTCAGCATAAGCTGGTTATCACTAACACCCTCTGGCCAACCTAGTTTTCCAGTATGTACCCCATCTATCTGCTCAGAGCCTTGGTCATTACTATTAGTCCAAGTCCCTACGTCATATAGCCCAGTAGGTGTGAAGTTAGGGGCGGGGCCTTCTATACCTGGAGCTTGAGGTGGGTAACATATAACATCGCCTAGCCCGTTATTATTACTTCTATAATAGTTAACAGTACATACATCACCATTACCACGCTGGCCTATGTAGTGTAAAGCCTTTACGGTGTTGCTACTTTCATCAGAGCCAACGAGTCGCATGTGGTGTGCACCTAGTACAGCAGTAACATCCCCACCTCTAAGATCCATATCTATTATAGGCCAGAAGTTTTCTGGCGTATCTGGCCAGTTGATTTGTGTGGACTTTGTAAAGACTTGATTGTGGCTAACCCATTGAGCGCTTGCTACAATGCGTCCGGTGTCTAAGAGATAGGGGCCAATAGCCCCATTCATCTGGTCTGGAGATACATCCTCTACGTTTGTGCCATCATCATCTGCTATATACAAACGTGACCTATCTTTGGTCACTCCTATATTAAGTATGCCGTAGGCAGCTTGATAGTAGCCGTCCCTGTCTGAGTTGAACATCATCTTGCCATTAGGCAACCACACTGGGCTAAAATCGTAGTCTCCGGCAGTGTGTGGCCATGCTGTAAGGGTTTCAGTTGCTATATCATATATCATTATGAAAGCCTCACCCCCAACTGAACCTAATACCATTGGAGGGTATTCTCTGTTAGCAGGATAAGTATGAACAACTGCATCAGCTTCATATACAGCAAATGCTATCTTTGTCCCATCAAGTGATACTTGCTGGTCAAAAGGTACACAAGGTTTTGTTGCAGTCATGCAATCATAGATTACTGTCTGAGTACCATCCGTGTCCCTATATACTAACTGCCCTGGTGCTGCAAAGTTAGTTTTAATACGTCCAGTCTCAGGTAAGTTCTGATAGAAACTCCACTTGTCAGAGGTGGTCTCAACACTATTAATTGTAGCTGTATAGTCCCCCGCAAGCCTAGCTACACGGGAATACACAATAGGATAAACGGTATCACTACCAGCAGACCCAGAGTCAAGGGCAGTTAAGAACCCCTGACTAGATACTAAGATGTCATCTGTACTTCCTGATGCCCTTACAAACAGCCTACCGTCCGAAAGCTCAAACGCTGAATTAATAGCAGCAGCAGTTAGACCGTATGTGCTTATAGAGTCACCATCAGGGTCAATAAAGAACAAAGATGATCCCTGTACATCTAAGGTACTGTAGGTAGACCCAGAGATAGTGCTAGTTATTACAATACTATCCCCAGATGTAATACCATATTTATTGTTATTGACCATTATACTATGCTTATCGCGCCCGCCTGTATTCTCGCTACCAACCCCAGTAAGCACTTGGCCATCTACAGTTACAGTGTGATTAGCAATCTTATAACTACGCACACCATCAGCAGTGGCAGCAGCAACCTCTTGGAAGGTAAACTCCCCTGATATTGTCTTACCCATAAGGGCGCTTGCAGAGGGGTCTGACACATAGGCGACTACCCATGAGTAGTTCATAGTAGTTGGTAATGCAGATACTGTGCAGCTTATAAACAGAAGAAACGAGGTAGCAAAGCGAAGCATATTAAAACCTAAGCAGTAAGGGTAAGACCAGTAATAGACAGGGGTGTGCCTATAGATACGTTCAAAGAAGATACTGTTAGTTTGCCACCTCCACCTGTTACAGTAATATCTCCAATCAAGTGTGGTGTAGTGCCATCAGATGCAAAGATAACAAAGTAAGATAATGCAGTTACTGTTGCATCTGCGGCTGTATCTTCAATAGTACCTAAGAAGGCAGCTGTACGTGATGCTGGTACTCCTAGCCAATCAGATGGCAGTGATATAGTGGCTGCTACTGTACCAAGCAGTGTATCACCAATATCTGTAGGAACTGCACCATCTCCATACAACTTAAGGACAGGCAGAGTACCTATAGTGGTCTCATATTGTGCTAAAGTAGCATTAGCAATTGCATCAGAAGTTAAAGTATCCATTGTAATTCCTATGTTGCTGAGAAGATGCCACTAGCGTTAAAAGCCACTGTAAAGGTATTACCATCGGTTGCTGTTACATCTGCTGGGGTGTCATCCAGTATACTGTGGGCTATTACTGTACCAGTTGTGACATCAATAAGCCCAGCAAATCTTGCTGTGATTGAGCCCCCAGAGGCAGTCCAAGCTGTGGGGTCCGTTGCATCCCAAGTACTTGTCCCCGCGGAGTCAACATAATCTGGAGATACCAAAGTCTTACCACCAGATGTGTAACCATTGGCCGTTGATAGTTCATTGGTTGGGGCAGTGGTAACACTAGTAGTGCCTATATTAGATGCACTTGAGTATAGCCTGATAGCGAATGTGTCACCATCAAGGTCAACAGTACCATCGCCCATATATTGTTTTGCTAAGTCGTGTAGTGCCCAGGCAGATGCTGCCATTGTTATATCCTCTAGTTAGTGTGTATCTGAAGTCTTCCAGCATGTTCTGCTTTCTGCTTCTGATCTTTAAGTGCCTGTATTGCTTCTTTGAACTTCTGTTCATACTTCTGTTCTTGCTCGGTGTCTTTCATAAAGACAGATGCCTCTACTAGCGCACCATATAGAATAGTCTCTGGCGCGTACTGACTAAACCAGTTCTGAGGAACCAGTGTAGAGATAAATTCTATCTCCTTGTAATATACCAAATCAACAGATACCCCCGCCGAAGGCTCTGGGCCAAACAAAAGGTTTCCAGCTACTGTGTCAAAATGAGTTGGCCCACATAGGCCACTTAACCTAGCAGCTTTGACCTTTGTGTAGGTTGTACGATATACGTCCCATGCAACACTACCATCATAAGCAATTACTTCTTTAACATCTAGCATATCTGTTGGGATACTTGCTGAGCCTGCTGTGATTGTTAAGCCCTCAACTAAGGTCTCCATAGGCGGCACACGTACTTCTCTTTGTAAGCGCCTCTGTGATAGCTCTATAAAATCATGAGTATTGGCTGCAATGTCAGAAGCGCCTACTCGGTTCAACCAAGCTATTACGGCTGTCTCTATATCTGTGTACGTACTAAGTGCCATTATCTTGTCCTATATAGCTTAGCAGAGTTTGTTTTAAGTACTGGGTACTCTAGCTCTAAGATCTTCTCTAGCCTCTTTTGATCTGCTTTGTCACTGGAGAATACATCGAGGTTATGTTCTTTTAGGATCTTGTGCTGTATCAGAGGTGGAATACTAGCCACCTTGTGATACTTCTCTTTCATGTTAAAGCCATTGGTCATATTGGCTTGGCTTTTACAGTGACTAATTAGGGCTGAAAGGTCCGCAGACCTCTCGCAGACAATGTTGTTGTTGTCGTCGAAGTACCACTTCTTGGTCTCGCCTGTAAAGGCATCATACTCTGTCTCACGCAGTTCCATAATTACTTACGCTTCTTTTTAATGCCGAGAGCTCTGTTCTCAGCATCTTGTAATCTCTTGTGTCTTCCTTTTATAGCTTTTTCAGCATTACGTGCTCCGCCTGTGCCTAGAATCCAAGGCTTAGGTGGTGTTACTTCTCTTTTAGTTGGCATGTTATATCCAGATTGATATTACCATTTATCTCTGTATGTACTACATTGCACCCTGACAGAAGAACCATTAGAACTAAAACAGGGGGCCAGTTGCCCAGCCCCCGTTTCATTAGCCGTTCAAGTCAGTTACTAGACCACTAGAGGCTTCATTACGAGCTTCCAGAGTGTATTCAACTAGTACCTGTCTACGCTCAGCATCACCAAGTGGTGCGATTTCCTTAGACTTCATGTTACGAAGGAAAGCGATAGCCCACTTGCTTTTGTTATATACAAGAGCATCACGGCCACGGATGTGGCGGCTAGGGATAATCTTAAGATCACCATAGTCAGACTTGTATACGTCAGCAGCAGAGATAATGCTGTTAGCAGCTACATTGTGATCAGTGCTAGTTGCACGACCAGTGAATGCGTTCATTGCACGCTTGTTAGTGGCGTTCAACAGGATAGTATCAGCGAACTCACCAGAGTTGGTGAAGATGCTATCAACTACTGATTCCAGCTTAGCTTCAGTGAAAGCTACAGGAGTCGTACCATTAGTACGAGCATCTGTACCATCGCCAGTAGGATCAGCACCACCAGTAACAAAGTTAGTGTTAGTGGTAATCCAAGAGGTTACACTTGCAAGCTCACCAGCAGTGGATACAGCAGGGGCAACTTTGGCGTTGTTCAAGCCAATACATGCATGCTCCATATCCAACTTAAGCTCTTTACCGCGCTTAAGCATCTGGTAGTTCATTTCACGATCACGACCTGCACGATCTGTTGCTTCAACAGTACCAGCAACCTGTGCGGTACGCTGAGAGATCTGCGTGTAGTTACCTAAACGAACTGTAGGGCTTGCTACTGCAAATACAGCATCTGCACCTTGCAACGCTTTGTTATCAGAAGCTGCACCTAAGGTGTCAGTCTGCCATTCGTGGTTGACACTTTTAGCCTTGGTCTTTGGGGCCATTGTGACAAACGGGGTTTCATCAGGGTCAACATTATAAATAACATTGGATAAATCCTCTCGGATACCTACCTGATCATATGTGTCTGTGGATGTACTGGACATTGTTCTTCCTTAGTTACTCGAAGAAGCCCATAGCTTCATCAAGAGAAATACCACCCTCTTTAGAGAGCATATCTTTCTTGGCTTTGGCCTTACGAGCGGCGGCTGTAGTTTTTTGTACAGCGGCCTTGGGTTTAATTGATTTAGAGATTGTCTTGGCTTTTGCCTTACCAACCTTTAGTTTACCTTTGGTTTTGTTGAGTGTGAAAGCATCAATCAAGGCTTGAATTTGGCGGCTGTCATAGATACTATTGATCTCTTGTTCAGAGAAACCATAAGCACTTAAAGCATGATTCTTTGCATCCTCAAGTAGTGTGCTATCTGCATCTAATAGCTCTGGGTAGGCTGTTTGCAGTTTCTGCATTTCCTCTGCCCTGACCTGATTAGCGTACTGGATAGTCTCTTGAGTAAGCTCAGCATCAACTTTCTGTTGCTCTTGATTAGATTGCTCATAAGCTAACTTAGCTGCTTCAAACTCAGACTTAGTTTCATCAAAGCCAATTGGATCTTCTTTCTGAAGGGTTTCCCAATCAACATTCATGAATCGAGATAGCTTTTCACTTGAAGCCGCTTTGTATTGAGCAATACTGTTGAGGTACTGTCCCTTAAGCTCTAGTGTCTGTGCCTTCTCTGCCTGTAGCTCTTTGCGCTCTGCTGCTACTTCTTGAGTAACCTTAGTAAACTGTCGTTGACGTAGGTAGCCCTTCTTGGCTTCCTCTTTGTCTGTGATATTTACTATCTCACCATCTTCATCTTCGATTTGGAAGATATAATCTTCTTCCTCCTCCTCAACATCTGTTTCTTCTTCAGTTTCCTCTTCGGGTTGTTCCTCATCGGAGTCCTCTGATTCTAGTTCAGGTTCAACAGTTTCTTCAAGAGTTTCCTCTTCTTCATCCTCGGTTGTAGTGCCAGCACTTTCCGATTCTTGCTTAGACATAAAGTCTAAGGCTTCGTCGATTCCATGAAATACAGGTTGATCGTCGTTTAATTCTGGAGGCATAATCTATTCCTTTCCCGTGTAAATAGGTTCCTGGAACTCTTTTGCTTGCGGTTCTTCAGGTAACTCAGATAGTTTGTTAACTAGTAATATAACTAGCAGTTGTACGTTTCTGTAAGGTAGCTTAGATAACTCATCTAATACAGCTAATGCTTCGTCCTGTGTTAGCTCAATCATCTATCTTGCGCTCCTTAGCCCATGCTCTTAGCTTGGTATCCAATAACCTTAAAGACCTCAACTGCCTTAAGATAGACATTGCAGGTAAAGGGTCATCGGTAGGTAAGCAATCCAATCCCTCATGCAAGCTGTCATACATATCTTGTATACACTTGCCATAAGAACTTGTTTGTATAAGCGCATTAGCATTTGCTCCTCTTTGCTGTCTCTCTTCTGGAGACATAAGTAACTCTTTCTTATTCAAATCAATCCCCTACTTTTACTGCCCTCTTTTGTGAAGCCTCTAGTTGAAGCTCCGCTATTTTGAACTCGTTCTCATCTAAGTGAATACGTTCTTTGAGCTGGGCTAGTTCTTCTTCTAGCTCTATCTGACGTTCTTTAAGTGCAAGGTCAGCACGCTTGATCTCCATATTCTGAGCCTGTACAGCTACTTGCATCTCCTTGACCTGTACTTCCTTCATCTTGATCTGCTCATCCATAGACGGGCCTTCAGGTACTGTGTTCTCTTCAGGCTTAGTAAAGAACAGATTACCGTCCCTACGCCCAGATACCTTGGTCTTCTCCATGGCTAGGTTCCATACGTTGTCAGGCATGATGATAGTGCCTAGACCCCCAGCAGCTACTATACTCTGCATGGTTTGTTCGATCTGTTGCATCTGTAGCATTTGCTGGTTCTTGCTGCCGTTACCAATACCTACAGTAACAGACATATCGTAACGATTACGCCACTCATTGGGGTTGATAGCTACGAACTCACCATTGTTGGTTCTGATCTTATTGTTGGGCTTCTCGTGCTGTAAGCCTAAACGGTGTATACCTAAGAACAAACTCTTAAGGCCATCCTCTGCGAACACACGGGCTACAAGCTCATTCTTCTGCTCTGCTGAGGACATAGCAAGCTCAGCTGTGCTGGCTGCTGTATTAGAGTTGAACATCTTAGGATCAAGACCCTGACCACGCTCTGAGACACCTGTTCTGCGCTCTGCAAGGCTGTCGGCATACCCTAGTACCTGGAAGGCTGATTGATCCAGCTGAGGGGTTGGTAGAGAATCTACAGCCCCTTGGAAGTTCATCCTTACGATATTACCACCAGAGATAAGATCATCAAGGTTCACCTGGCCATCTACTACTCCGAACTTACCTGTATTAATTAGCTCTTGGTTGTCTAAGAGGTTCCTAGTTACTTTAGACTTCAGTAACTGTATGTCCATTACTGGGTCAGCTGGTGTGCTGCCTACATGTCTATGTGGTACAATAATAGGAGACCATGAGTGGAAAGGGGCTTCTGAGACCTCATTGGCATCCAATAACTCGTCCCCTACACGGAAGAACTGCCACAGTTCAGCAATACCATCACCATTGCGATCTACACGCATGTACTCTTCATGTAGATTAACAACTCTCATTGGGCCTAGGTCATCGTCAGAGCTGCAATTAAAGCCTTCGTAGATATCATCATGCCTATCCTGCTTAACTGTGCTGGCTCCTATGTCACCATAGTCCGACACATCATCATCTATCTCAAATCCCATTGCCCTTATATCAGAGATAGTCCTTGGGCCTACATGTGCAACGTAACGTGCATCCTTAATGTAAATATCTCCCTCAGAGATTCTCATTTCCTCTGTGGGGATATTAGAGACTACAGTATGATCTCTTCCCTCTACCTTGGACACAGTAACAGTGACTAGTCCATCGTCCTGCTCTACTAGCTGTACATTACCTTCAAAGTCCTCTCCAAGATCAGAGAGTAGCATTCCGACCTGATCTTCTGTTTGGTTCTCGTAGGTGTCTACTGTAGGCTCTGCTGTTTCACGTACAGCCTTAACATAGCCTACCTTGTTCATCAGGCCATCTTTAATCCACTGATAGCCAATCTTAAATCCAGGGTTATCTCTATAGAATACCCAGTTAACATATTCTGTCTCTTGTTCAGAAGACTTGATATCATCTTCATCCTCTGGATCAAAGATAACTGCCTTATCAGAACTAAAGAAGATCTTCATAAGGTAAGGCATAATAGACTCTACAGTCTCGTATACCTCACGGGTTATAAACTTAGATTTACCCTGTACTTCATTGCCGTATGGCTTACCGTGGTAGTAATCGTTAAGGTCTTCAATCTGCTCAGCTAAGAGCCCATCATGAGCCCCAACACTACGTCCGTCTTCGTTCTGAAGTAGACTAACAATTTCTTCATCTGTCATATCAGACATTAAACAATACCTTTAGTGTTCATGGGGAGAGCCTGTCCTAGGTACTTATTAGTACTGTCAGACTCTACTCTTGTCTTTGCATACTTCTTGCGAGATTGGAAGGCATAACGTGTGGCTGACATCAAGTCATCTTGTAATGCCACGATCTTACCTTCGTCTCTGTGATACATTCCTTTCTCTTCAAACCACTGGGCGCATGTACTAAAGACCTTGAACTGCCCGTTCTGCATTGCCTGAAGCAAAGCATTAATCCCTGGTTCAATCTTAATATCACCTTTGCCTTTATCCCCTGGCGTGGGAGGGTTCCTGAAGTGGTCTTGTGTCATGGCTACACCCTGTGCTCTGTACTGATCAGCAAGGTTGATACCAGACCCTTTCTCATGTTGCATACCATCATGTGGCCATACAACAGGTATCCATTGGCCCCTAGATTTCACAGCAGGGGCATGCTGTTGTGCTGTTAACTGTGATTGTCGGTATTCACCGTACAGATAACAGGTGTCTGTTTCCCTATCCCAAGCTAACCATACGCAAGCTGTGGGGTGATCCCATCCAAAGTCAATACCCGCTAGTCTGGGCCAATACTCTGGGAGTTCAAAGGGCTCTACTTGTATGTCTTCATCTGTTATACCCGCAAAGACCATTCCTGATCCGAATACAGGTATACCTTGTGTTCTCATCTTAGCTTCATGAGGGGGATACTGGGCTAAGAGCTGTTCCTTACGTTCTTTGTCAAGGTGAGGGGCATCATCCCAGGATGCTTGCAGTAAGAACTGCCCTTTCTTGATATCGTTCATGAACTGGTGGATAACTGGGGTTACACCATCTTCCGGTGTAAAGGTCATCATCACTAGTCCTTTTGTGGCTACAGTACGAGTAATGCACTGTGTATAAATACCACTATCAGGTTGTTCATCCAACCATATCCAGTCCATTGGACGACCCATGAACTTATCTTCACCCTGCTCATAGGCTTTAAAGTCTAACCTAGATACGCCGTTCTCTCTACCTGTAATAGGATCATGGTGGCGTATTAGTACTGTCTGAACTGCATTAGGTACTTGGGGTTTCCTCGTAGTACTAATAATACAGTCTTTAGGTATAAACCCAGACCCTAAAGATACTGGATCACCTGGCTCACCTAAGAGATTACCCTGTAGGATATCTCTTGTTGTCTCGTTTGAAACACCACAAGCCCAAGCCTTGATAGGTTTGGTAAACTTATGACCCTTCCAGTCTTTTGGATACTTACCTGTTAAGTGAGCTGCCGTAATAGCTGCACCTGTGGTTGTCTTGCCGATCTGGTTAGCACACATAGCCAATAACTGGCCTGCATCAGAACTAGCATTAGCAAGGCTCCACTGCCACTCATAGGCAGCATCCCACCAGTACTTCAGCTTGTTGTACTTCTGGCGTAGCTCTTTCTCTTGTAGCAATGCTAAGAGCTTGTTCTGCTCTACACGCTCAAGTGCAGTTATAGCTGTCAAGAGACTGCTTTAAGCTCCGATTTAAGCTCTGGATGTTGCTTAGTTAGACGTAAGATCTCTGCTTTAAGCTCAGAGTCAGACAGTCTAGCTTCATCCGAAATATGTACCTTTGTCTCTGTAGCTACATCATAGCCAGCTCTGCTTAGATAGTCCTTACAGGCATTGAGCCGAACGGCAGGTGAGACATCCTTGTCTGTCATGAGGCTCTTGATTACGGTCAAAGCTACAATAGCGCCCTCACCTATACGTGTTTCTATTCTGTCACGTATGATGGGCTCTAGGTCTAAGAACATAGCCCTTGCGTTGGCTCTCCAGCCCCTGCCTTCAATGCTATACTTCGCAAGACGGTACGCTTCGTTGCGATCACCTACTTCTAGGTATTTATCAACGAATAACTGTTTCTGTGGTTTTAGATCATCGTACTTCAAACTGGCTTATCCTCTACCTTAGTATCTACCTTAGCTTTAGCCTTTGGTTTAGCTTTAGGAGCCTTAACTTCAACCTCCGGTGCATCCAGATCGGTGTCGAAGTCATAAATACAGTCTACATCCGAGATCTGATCTTCTACGATAGGGTCTTCACCGCCATGCTGCTCGATGGCAGTCTCTACTTCGTGCTCTAGGTCTTTCTCTAGGAAAGTGGTCACTAGTTTACGGTTCTTGTATAGAGCCCGTAGGCCATTAGCACAACGTAATACTGTTAACATGTTCTGTTCTTTCATATCCCCTACCTTAAGTTAGATCTAATATAACTAGACAAGAAGTGATCCTTTACGCAAGGCAGTCTGGTGGTTTTCTTACCTACTCTGGTCTGCTTTACTGGATGTCTTCCGTATGGTACTGTTGGTACTATGTCCTTTCCGTTCCGATACATCTTAGCACTGATGTTCTGCTTTCTTAGGAACACCCTAGGCGCTCCGAAGGTTACTACATGGACTGTCTGTTGATCCTTGAGCATTACCGCTAGAGCTAAGGCTATCGCCCCTCCTAGTGAATGCCCTACGCAGATAGTCTTCTTACCATATTTAAGGTACTTAGGCATTGCATGCTCTAATACAGACCTAGCCCCCTTAACAAACCCTGCATGGCCCCAAGGGACTCCCTTGAGCTTCCATGGGATAATACGTATATCACGTATAACGTCTCTTAGGTTCTTTACCTTATCCCCTGAGTGGTCTTCCTCAGTCCCTGTGATCTCAGTACCGCGTATAACGATAACCTGACAGTCTAAGTACTGGTGTACAGAGTACTCTATCTCGTTGACTACTGAGGTCTTCTCTTGGTAACCCTTCTTAACAAGGTTTAGTAGTTCTAAGTCTGTTAACATCTTATTCCTTGTTAGAAGTAAATCCAGGCTTGCTCTAAATCATCTTGGCCGATAATAGCCCCATGCCCTTGTAATGTTATTCTTGGCTTATCCACAGAGCTGGGTGTAGGCTTAGCGATCTGATGAGTAGTAAGCCCGTCATGCAGATACATGTAACCTTCTCTGTAAGGTATGAACTCTAGTTCCTCTCCGAAGTTCAAACCTGCTTTCTCTGGTAGGGCCAGTGCTACCGTAAAAGAGAAAGGTACTTTAATCTGTCCTGGCCAATACACCTTGTTGAAGGGGGTGTCTATGTGTATGCTTGCTTCCTGATCTTCAGTATCCTCGAATATGTGGAATCCTGGGGGTGCTGCATATGGATGTAACTCTACAGGCATATTCAGCTCTTGGCTTAAAGACTGGATCACCTCCTGGTATATATCATTGAGTTCAGTTAATATCAAATAAGCACTATCTTTGGTGTGCTTGAAGTAATCTTCTGGGGTATCTAAATAAGCAGCCCCTCCTATTGTATACCAGCCTTGCCCTCTTTGGATATAGTGTTTACGTAACTTAGAGACTCTTTGTGCTATCCACCATGCATCTACCGGTGTACAGAGCTTAATCTCTTTGATGAAGTCTTTTATGACCAGACCTTAGGCTCTTGCTGATTCTGCTTATCTAAGATTGCTCTCTGAGCCCTGTTGTACTTATCCTCAGCTTCCTTCTGAGTCATAGGCTTCTTAGCTGCTTTAGGCTTACCGAAGATTAGATCCCAGTTAGAGCTGACCTTAGATTCATCACAAGGCCTACGCATTGATCCTTTACCAGCCAAAGAGACCTCCTGTGAGCATACACACAACAATACCTAATTGGGACTTAGTACAGTACCACCAGTTCTCTAGTGCTTGTGTTATGTTGTGTGTTATGTTACTCACCCTTTTCTCCTATGCGTACCCTAACAGGTATACCCGATCCCGATAACAGGTCTAGGGCTGCGCTTATAGTCTTCTGTGCGTCACGTATAGCTTTTAACTTCTGTTTTCTATGTTCAGGGGATAACTTAGTGTCATAGTTAAGATCGTGTACATCCAAAGGGACAGTAAGCTCCCAATAGCCAGAGGCATACAAAGGAGTAAAAGTACCTGATTGCTCAAAACCACTATAAGACAAATATGACTCCTTAGACCGATAAACCGTAACAATGAGCCGAATAAGGCTTCTTATGCAATCAGCTTAAAACTGATATAGTTCTAGCTAGTAAAGTAGTAAGTAAGTATAAGTAAAGTTAAGTATAAAGTAAGTTAGTAAGTAAAAGTAAAGAAGTAAAAGTAATAAGTAAGTTTAGAAGTACTTACTAAGTTTCTTTGTATACTACTTAGACGTATTTCAGAGCAATAAAGTTCATTATATTAGCATAAATATATATTAATATATAATGAACTATTTAGCACTTAGGCTATAACCCTTGTATTTCCTAGGTTCCTCCTCCGGAGCACTCAGATTAACGTATTTAGCTGATTGCCTAGTAGTACCCCAGATTCGTTATTCCCTGTCCTGCATGTCAGGGTGTTATCCCTAGCTTACACCAATAACGATCTTTGCCCCTCCGGGGTCTACTCCTAGCTGATACCTAGCTGATTGCCTAGGTATTACCATGCTCTTTAAGGTACTTGTACTCGGCAACTCTTATTCGGCCATGACTACGGCACGTGTAACGGATATTCATAGGCTATGCTATTGGTTACAGGGTGTGTGTATGTGTGTGTGTGGGGATAACCCTATCGGGTATCTATCAGACAACCCCAGGCATCACAACCATAGTTGTATAACCTATAGCATAACCTATAGTATAACCTAAGCTCATGATTCTATTGATACCTATAACCCCAAGGAATAGTATAATAATATACTATGCACTACCTATATCTTATCTATACTGTGACTATTAAGTGACTTAATCCGTGGTATTGGTCACGTATTCTATGCAATTAAGTTACTTAATCTTATACATCTACTTGCATTCAGCTCAAGGGTAGCTATAATAGGTACAAGTTAATCAAACAGAGAGAACGACATGTTATACGCTCACTACTTCAAGACCAAGCAGCAGCATATTGTAATCATATCCGATTCAATGAAGCCAGTTGGACAGCAGCATATTGTCCAAGGTAAGAAAGAGGCTAAACTACTGGCACTTAAACTCAACGCTAAACGCTGGAACTACTAGGAGAATACTATGAAACAATCAACACAAGAGGCATTCTTAACTAAATTAGATCAAGCGGACATAATAGACATAAACGGAACGTCCATAAGGTACACCGGAAAAGATGATGATTATGGAATATTGGTTGATGTCGAAGTGGATAACTCTTATTTCTTTATTGACTGCAACGACCTAAACACTTTAAGCTATGACGAAACGAACAACAGTTACACTATAAACAAATACAATATTAAGTTTTATACATTGTCTGAAATATAAGGAATAACAAATGAAACAATCAACTAACTTCAATCAATTCCATGATCAATTCCAAGCAATCCGTCCTGATAACTTCTCATACGAGGGGCTAAAAGCACTGTTTGAATACCTTGAGGATTACGAGGATAGCTGCGATGAAGAAATAGAGTTAGATGTCATTGCTTTATGTTGTGATTACTCAGAAGATGATGTAGGCGATGTACTAGAGAGCTACGAGCTAGATAGTATTGAAGATCTCAGGGACAATACTATGGTTATAGAGATAAACTCAGATACTATTATATATCAGCAGTTTTAAGCACAAGGGGTACAAAATGAAAGTCCAGAACATGGTAAACAGTAAAGGTAATACAATAGCTAATCAATTTATTATTAATGATGGATATAAGGCTTATTTCCAATCATACGATAGCCTTATAGTATGTATAGAGTCCACAAGCGATGAAGATGGAGAGTTAATTGATATTATAACCTTAGACCGTGATACATGGGACTACAGCCAAACTACCAGCAAGTACCGTAATCAGTTCTTAGGTGAGACTAAAGCACAAACACAAGCTAAGATCAATTCAGGCGAATATCAGCTTACAGATCTTAATGGGGGATGATATGGATAAACCAGAACCCTTATCAGAACCACTACATTGTTTCGTATTCCGAACCATTAACGGTAAATACATCATCATTGGTGATGACTACCAGAAAGCATTCAACCTAGTGCCTGGTCATTCTAAGCCCGGCATGGTATCGGCACTGAATGCGGGAGAGCTAGATAGGATGTGCGAGCTATACCCACTAGCAACTGTAGGGGCTATGCTATGAGAGTATTTATGTGGTTATGTGTTTATACTTGGCTGATATGGGCGATATGCGAGAAACAACAGACCATTCCAGCCTACGTATACGAACCACTGCCAGAATGTATTACAATACCAGATCTTCCAAGGTGCTGGCCAATAGATTATGAGGATTGAAAATGAAATACAAAGAAATAGACATTACACTACCAGAACTACAAACCATGATACTACTAGCCAAGGATATAGAAGTATTAAAATGGCTAACAGAGCAAAGGGATCACGTAGTAAACGAGATCAATGACGAGATCACTTACTTTGGCGCTCCTTGCTTAACCTTACAAGAGCTGCTAATATTATCACCAACGCCAGAACTGGCACTAACTATTGAATACGAGGGCGAAGCATGAAAACTAGAAGCATGATAATTGAAAGATTAGGAGGAACCAGCCACAGATTGACCAAGGGCCAGAGATACCATGCTGTTTTTAATTACAGCAGAGGAAAGTATTATATTATAGATGATATGGGCGACCCTATGACCCCTAGTTATAAAGACGGGGATTACTGGTTTATTATAAAGGGCGATGATGCACCATCCGAAATCAATACCAGCACTGAAGATAAAACCAACCAATCAGAGGAAAATATAATGTTAATTATAGAGACAGCAGTACTAGTAAATAACAGAAACGCTAAAGAAATGTCAGTAAATGATGTTATCGGCTTAATCAAAAAGGAGAAGTCAGAGTTAGAGAAACTGTCCGCCCTTGACCTAAAATCGTCTAAAGCTATCCAGGGTATGTTAATCAAGCATAACAGCAATATCGCTAGACTAGTGGAAATACTAGATAATGTTGTAGAGGGCGAAGCATGAAAACTATAGATATAATCAAAGGAAACAAGGCTGTTTTTGTAGAGTGTCACAGTGGTTCTTTAGTATATGAGGTTAACGATACTTTTAGATTCTCTGTACCTGTAAAAGACCTACAAGGTTCAAGGGTACGTGCAACAGAGAATGCTTCTGTATTTATGAAGTGGATCAAAGTAGCAGTACAACAGATAAACAAGGCAGAGCTAGAAAACAGGCTTAACAATGAATAGAAAATACATACCACCTAAAAAGCCCTTACAGCGCCCTAAGGTTCAAAGGGTACTACCCTACCGGCTAGGTCTGCCACTGCTGATGGGCTCCAAGCTGCCAGAGGATGTAGATTGTAGGAATCATCCAGATCTATGCTATACTGCCATGCGGGTAGTAGATGAGTTTTTAATTAGAATGACTAGGAGAATATAATGATTAATACAAAAGGCTTAACCACGCAACAAGTAATAGATGAAATTGCTAGGGCATTAATCAAACAGGGGGAGCAATGCTATAGCCTTGATGCAAACAGTTGCTTATACGGTGTTGGAGACAAACACTGTGCTGTAGGGTTCTTACTGCCCCCTGATAATAAACAAATGATGGAATACGAGGGCGATGTGGGGGCTTTGGCACAAGAGTTTGATAACCTCGGCCCAAATGATTACTTTATTCGTACAGAGATACCTTTACTTTCTTTAATACAAGCTATACACGATAGCCCTATTGACAGGATAAAATACCATATTAAAACTATCAACGAGCACAGAGCAGAGTTAGATACAGCCCTATTCAATGAATGGTACAAAATAAGAGGTGGTGAAGATGAGTAATCCAAACAGATCAGAACATAATGCAAACAAGTACTTAAGCCAGTATTTAACCCCTAAAGAGCCAAGTACCCTGTTCAAGGACTTGGGAATGGCCCTAGGAGGCCAGGAGAGCCCGTGTAAGCCCTTAGCTGTCCGTTGCAATGCTAAGGTAGCGGTCTACCCTGTAAAGTCCCTTAAAACGAAAGGAGAGGCGTTATGAGCTTCTACGAGAAACTAATCATTATTATGACTGTTGTGATCTTAGCCCTGTATGT
>Ga0196887_1000423_pt1 | contig 20764 bp, 30 predicted proteins | sample VirMetDEL_Mar_31_FD_169094 | JGI IMG/M metagenome (GOLD analysis project Ga0196887, IMG submission 169094) | Aqueous microbial communities from the Delaware River and Bay under freshwater to marine salinity gradient to study organic matter... | ecosystem: Environmental > Aquatic > Marine >... | reverse complement strand
CCAGAACCGCGACTCAAGATCTCGAACCCGATTTCTATCAGACTTATCAAGCATGGGCATGATATCATCTATTTCTTCGTGAAGAATCAAAGCAATAATATTGCGGTCGAGTTGAATAGCGTCTTTGGTTTTGTGAATGCGGATATACCAATCCGTCTTAGCCTTCCCCACGTGACCATCAGCAAATTGTAGAATGAATCCTTCGCGACCCTGATCAGAGCGACGTGCGTCAATCAACGCACCCAAATCCACGATATCTGATCCATAGAACTTTGGGGTCTCAAATACGTTGATCGATGGCCATCCATATACACCAGTTACTGTGTTCCGTAGAGCAAGTAGTACTAACTTTGATTCACCATCATAATCAACAACAATTTTGTTACTGGGGCTAATCCACTCGAAGATGGGAGTATACCCTCTATCAACGTAGTCGCGAATCCACTCCTCAGCAACTGATGATCTACCTCGCAGCCAATCCTGAGCTTCACGTGCAATATCCGTTAGACCCATCTTGGTTCCGAGATGGAGTTCATCGCCAATAATCAAGGGACGAATCATAGAGCCATCCATTTTCTCAACAATCGTGTGGGCCTGTGAAAGGTCAATATTCTCGATTTGTGTTTCTTCTCGTTCACCAAAGTTGAAGAATTTGTGAAACGGACGCGACATAATTCGCCCGTCGGGGTAGAATATAAGACCACGGCACTCGCGACGGATTGCTCCCCCAAGATCATTGGGGCCTGTCATATCAAACGTCTCTTTCATCGCGACCACATAATTAATTACATCGAAACCTTCACGATGTGCTACTATGAACTCTTTACGCCCCTCAATGTGAGGAAGAACGTCATCAATGGTGTTAATCACAGGGAATGTATAGTTCATGGTATTTCCTTATTGCTTACCCATTTCAGATAGGTTCTGCATTGCGAGTGGAATGTTAACATCAACCCCCGACACTTTCAGGGTGTGAATCAAATGCCAGATGTCAAAATTATAAAACATCGACAGTAATGATGCAAAGTCTGCAATATAGTTGGGACCGTGCCAGTCAAATTGCTCTCGATCGTGGCGCAGGTTAAGGCTATGAGCCAACTCATGAACGAGAGTTGGCTCATCATTCATTCCAGGCATTAATAGTATATTAGCTCGATTGCCAGTAGACTTCGTTTTGTATGCTGTATTTATATTGACGTTAGGAGGGTTGGTCATTCCAATCCGATTCCACATATAGTCAGTGATCATACGAAGATGATCGACATCATGGCATTGAGATGGCATCTTTGGATCCACCCACTGATTTTGCCAAGCATAGACACGCTGTTTTTGATAATCTTTCACCAATAATCCTCCTACGTCTAAGATACGGAGATGAGGCCTTTAGGTCAAGGCCCCATCGTATTACTTTCCAATCATCCGCTGGCCACCTGCACCACCACCATTAACAGGGGTGTTGAAATTGAAGTTGTTTGCAGCAGCATTCCCATTAGCAGATGCTTCACCCACACGGTTACGGGTGCTTATGTAACGTTTATTAAGCTTGAACCCCATCTCTGCGTTGAAGAATTCATCAATCTTCGCCATCTTCAGAGGAACCAGAGCAGTTCCGCTCTTAGTTTTAGTTTGTTTGACATCTTTGATGAGGTCTATCAACTTGTCCCCAATTCCCCGCATGAAACCAACCTTGAACGAGTTGCTTATCGACTTGCCGTGATAGGTGCGGTTCTGGTCACGGAACTCTTTGGTTGTGCGGTATGTAGTCCACTCATTCAACCACGCCCGTTCGATCGTGTGATAGAAGAATTTAAACATCTCAACATCATTCTCGTATCCGATGATGTTGGTCTCGAACCTCGACTCTGGATCATACTTCGATGCTGTCGAGATCCAAACCTTCACTGAAGTGAAGGCAGCGAGATATACGAGGTTGTCATGCATGGGAGGGCGCTTCTTATTATCGCTCCTGATAACAGCATGGATGAGGTCTTCTCCATTGAGATCAATATCCTCAATAGTCAAGGCGAACTCTTCCATCAACTCACCAGCGCGTTGCAACGCCATTTTAGACTCGTTGGAATTGGCTCCACCCTTGCCGAGAGCGATGAGCTTCGAGATCTTTGCTTTTACTGCTTTAACTTCATTGTTCATGATACAATCCTTATGCGTTTTTGTTGTACTCGAGGCCTTCGATCGCGGCTAGCCGGAGTACCAAGTAATCATACTTGGTGTCTGCCATATCCAGCATAAAGTCGAGGACGAATTCATCCTTGACGATGATCAGGTTCTGATTATAGAACCGTAGAATGTCCCATCCCGAATTGAACCGATCTTCACCCTTCTGATATGCAGAAAGGGCCCGTAGAACGAGGCCCTTTTGCTTACTCTTGTGTGCTTTATCCTGGATCATCTTTATCTCCTCTATGCTATAACACTAACAGCAAATGGTTATAGAGACAACGAGATATCGCTAATAATTGTGGAGTATAATCAGTCACCGTTCAAAGACTACAACATCTCCGAAATACTTATCTATGACTGCTACAAGATTATCATAATCCCCCGACTTCATCTCCTTCACAATCTGCTCTCCGTCAAGCCCGAGATCCTTTGCCCAAGCCTTAGCAAGACCAAGTAAAGCAAAAGCGTTGCCTTGGGGCCCTGTTAGATCAACAACGATTTCATCTGTATCATATTTAGCTCTGATCATTAGCATTATTCTCCATGTTCTGATTGTCGAGGTAAAACGATTTCTTCCTTGTAGCGACAGCGGCCACTCTAGCACGTTTCATACCAGCTTTAACCTTGTTGCCGTTAGTCTCCCCCTGAGGAAACACGTTAGCGAAACTAACCGTCTTGTAAGCATCGAATGCGTGAGACAAGAACTCGAGGCGTGAGAGGTCGTTGTTTTCTGACCCCAAGCGACCACGCTCATCAAATACGCCTACCATATACAAGTGAACGACGGTGTATGGGTCATTCAAGGCTCTCATATCATCGAACATTTTAACATAAGTCTTGGGATTCAAGCTCTCCAGCTTATGCATGTACATGTGGTACCGTGTCGACTTCATTGCTCGATCACGCATCTTCGCTGGAACTGTCAAACGATTGCAAAAGTTCTCGACAACGGGAACACCATTTACATCATGTCCATAGTGGGAAGGCATCTTATCCTTAGGGGTCAATCCCTTACCGAAGTCGTGACACAAGGCCCCCACCATCAACTCAAGAGACCGATCTTCATGTTGTGCTGCCTGTGTAAGAACCAACATCGTGTGTTCATAAGCAGTTCCTTCGGGGTGCCATCTATAAGACTCTAAAGAGGAAACGAGATCATACACTTCTGGAAATACAGCCTTCAAAGCATCACATTGCAGAAGTGTATCGAAGAACAGCCGAGGAAACGGCTCCATTAGAGCACGAGACATCTCTTTCCATACGCGTTCAGCAGTCAACTCATCAAGAACCCCCAGCTTAGCCATCTGGTGAACTAGAGCTTGAGTTTCAGGTGCAACTTTCCAATCCGCTCCAAACCGAGCACGAAAACGCGCCAAACGCAAGACCCTAACTGGATCCTCGCGGAAAGCATCGGAGGTGTGACGTAAAACTTTTGCGTGCAGATCGTCCTGACCACCATATGGATCGAACACAAGGAAAGTATCTTCATCCTCCTGTTCCATTGCTATGGAGTTTATAGATAAATCTCTTCTACTCAGATCCTCTTCTAATGTAACACCGACATCAAATTCTGACTCAAACCCTAGGTATCCTGTCCCAGTCTTCCGCTCACGTCGTGCAAGAGCGTACTCATCTCCAGCCTGGTCAATGAACACAGGAAAGTCCGCTCCGACCTGCTGCATCCCCGTATCGAGCAAATCTTGGGGGGTTGAGCCTACCACGACATAATCGCGATCTTTAGGCTCAACCCCCATAAGTAGGTCTCTAACGGCTCCACCAACGAGATAGGTTTTCATATCAGCATCCTGTCCATCAAGTTATCATTAATTAAATTATGGAGGAAAACCCCCCTGAGGTCAACACGCTGACATTCTGTCGATCTTGGATATCCCCCATATGAATTTTAGTCGTTTGAATCTTGTTACCATGAACTGATTTGATACATGATACTGGGATTGCAATCTTTGACCAATACACATTTGAATGTCCTACTAGTGGCGAATCATCAATATAAGCAAATAGATAGGGGTCTCTATCCCACTCTGTGGTTTGGAATGCCTCATACGTGACACCATTGCTATTGTTGGATTTGCGAATGGATCCCACAAACTTACCGTTTTCCAACACCACATGCTTCCATGCGACTACGTGTAAATGATGTACATCATTGAGATTGTCAACAATTTTAACGTCGAGTAATTCCATTAACTCATCCTCGACGACATACAACGATATTGTCTGATCCTCATTGATCTTAAACCCATTTCCTGAATAATCAGGACAGTAGATTACAATGGGCTCACCTTTTATGATGTCTTCTATATGAACTGATTTGATCCACGTGTACTTATCATCATCGGTAAGTACTGTTGTATAGTCCAAGTTTCCGAGGATATCGTATGCAGCTTCGATTGTGAAAGGAACTCCGTCAGTCTGAAGAGTCAGGCTTCGGCCGTATGTTCCACCAAGTTGGGACTCGAGTTCTTTCCATGAGGTTGGCATTCCCTTTTGAGCCACGGCGATAGCCACTTTAGCCATCTCACCTTTACCTGCAATATATCCACGCTTCTGGTATTTCGAAGTACGGATTAAACTGTTTAAGGGATAAGATGTCTTTGGGTTAAACCGAAGGGTTTTCGATGCAGTGTCAGCCCAAAAATCCTCGTGGAAAACGTATTCTTTAGAGTCGCAATCATAAGCCCCCATGCAAATAGTAAAGTCGAATTTATCGAAAATATCTTGTGCTGTCGGGAATATGTCAAAGTACATCACCTGGATAATCTGGCGATTGCCATCATCTCCAATATCATTGTGCTTTAACGTGATAGCTCGATCTGATACATTAACTACGAATGCATCCCCACTACTCACGAGTTCGGTGACGATGTTGATAGCATTGTCAATGGTTTTGGGATAGATATCCCAATCGGCGATCGGTTGTTTGGTTGCTCTTGAGAGGACAGCGCCCCCAGCAATAAAACATCCTGTTAAGTTAAATGGGTCTAGTTGTCCGAGTCGTTTAGTGTTCATAATTTACAATCCTGTATACATATGTAATATCGTATCACCCTCTAACTAGCGTTACCTTGTCGGCAGCTCTAGTTATAGCTGTGTATAACCACCTCGCCCAATCATCACGAAAGCACCACGACTCATCATATATAAGGACGTTATCCCATTGCGACCCCTGAGACTTGTGACAAGTGATTGCGTAACCATAATCAAACTGTTGACTATTCTTCAACAATGTGGAGTTCGGTGGAATCCTATCACCAGAGAATAGCGCTTTCGGAACCTTGACCATTGTGGGCGATCCGTTGCGCGAATCCTCACTGTTGAGGCTCATGTGGAGAAATTTCGACTTTGCGCCAGATAGTTGATGGTTGACGGAGTCGACGTTGAATAACCCACCGTTGTATATCCCCAGAGATGAATCATTTCTCAAGCAAATCAGCTTATCTTCAGCGATAGGAAAAACACTATCACCCCGACCTAGCAGCTTACGGAGTTGGAAATTCTTCTGCGAGCGAGTGGCGTTGCGACCAACGATAATTTGATCTGCATTAATCGCATCTCGCCTTACAATCTTTTCTAAAATGCGACTCTCACCATACGTCCCAAGCTTGAGTTTATTACCTTCACGAACCATAGTTGACATGTAAATGATTGGGTTATCTTTACTCTGGCGATGAATCTCAGTCAACATGTTGTCGGGCTTTTTATTGGTGAAGAATCCCGCTCCCGATGGGGGAGGGAGTTGAGCTGGATCACCAAGAACGAGAATAGGTACCTGAAATGATAGCAGATCTCTACCAATCTTCTCATCGACCATTGAACACTCGTCTACCACTAAAAGGGCTGCGTCTCTGAGACTTGACTCGCGGTCGAGTACAAATGACACTTTTTTAGTATTCTTATCCTGTATTACCTTGTAAATCAAGCTGTGGATTGTGCTAGCTCCATTACACCCATTGTTCCGCATCACAAGAGCTGCCTTACCAGTGAAAGCCGCGTAGGCAACTTGTCCGTCGATGTTTTCCGCGAAGTGCCGAGCAATTGTCGATTTCCCAGTTCCAGCAAACCCGAATACGCGATAAATTGGACTCTTATCTCTACCTGAATAGAACCAGCGATCAACATCTTTCAGCGCCTTGTCTTGTTGGCTATTCCATTCCATCTACATCGTCCCCTTCAAGTATATAACTTATGGCTACATATAACGCCATCATGATTCCGTACACGACAGAAAATCCTAGTACCAAAGGCCACAAACATAACACAAGAAATACACCAATAGCACCTCCCATGTGATGCACGAGGTTATCGATACCTGCTCTTCGGATTAAAATAAGTATAACTACAATTAATGGAATAGTCCAGAGATATACGGTCAATATCACTGGTATTTTTTCCACACAGCTTCAATCACACGCATGGATATTTCGTCTGGATGAAATAGGGAAACGTCAACCCCAAAGAGAACTTCAGGCTCGTGGGGAGTATTCCATAGCTTAAATTCATCACGAATTTTGCGGCCAAGAGTGTGATGCAGTGCGAATAATCTATCCTCGTGTAGTCCTTTAAAATGTTCGCGGCCTTGTTCAGAAGCTTCATCAATCCACTTCGTGACCTCGTCTACCATCCGTTCGAATTCCGTCATAAATATCTCCATGTGTATAGTTTAGTAAAAGGGGCTCCATGAGCCCCTTCCTTTATCTTTTAGAGTTTTGCATCCACACCGAAGCAACCCATCTAAGATATCTCTCATATTCAACTGAGTTCCGTTCTTGCGGCTCTTTCATACTTTAGCCCTTTCTCGAATATCGTTAAACGTATCATCGACTAGCAGCTCGCCGTTGCGGTAAACCACTCGCATGAGGTTAGATCCGATACCACGTGGACTATCAGCCACCTCTTTGGGAACGGTGCGGATTCGACAAATCCCGATACCACATTGTGTACGCACCCCAAGACGACCACGCTTAGAGGTCTTGCCGCCGTGGACTGGATCCTTATACACATCATGCCAAACACCATCAAAGTCGTCTGTAAACTTGATTGCAGAAGCTTTCATTGCGTATTTAAGAGTGTCACGATCCCAAGCTTGCAGTAAGCCACCCCCCATTCCAAACGCGATATTGTCGATGGATAGATTGCGCGCGATCATCGCATCAAGGATTTGTGGAAGTGATTCTTCGTTGATCCCATCTCCTTGGATTACCCGAACATAGTCAGGTAGAACCTTAAATCCTTTGGAGTTTGTCGTGAATCCAAACCGCGCCATCAATCCTTCTACTACCTCAATTGGAACGATAGTTGGATCCCCACTATCAGGACGCACAACAAGAGTTCCCCCTTCTGCAATGATCTGATCCTTTAACTCAAACCAGATATCCAAAGCTTCGTAGATGTTATACGAATCCGACACACAAGCGTACAAATTACCTTCACCACCAAACTGGTCAATCATATTGGCAAACGCAGCCTTTTCATTCTCCCGACCCCACGAGGTAATAGTAGAGTGTTCAGAAGCTGGAATTGAAAAACCAGCCATACTCTCCGCGTAGTATCGACGCGCACCAAGGATACCTTCGATAGTATCAGTCCCCATGAAATTGACAAGGTGGGCCATTCCGCCGAGCATCGCTGTTTCTGAGGAAGATGCGCCCCGTGCACCAAAGTCGTGCAACTTGAAGTTAATCTGATCAATAACAGGAATGTCTGACGTCTTCTCAAGTGCTGTAGCAATGAACTTCTTCATGTCGCGAGATTTAGTCGCAACAGTCGAAGGATACCACACGCCACGCAAGATTGCAGTCTCAAGGAACGAAGGTAGCCAAAAGAAGCGAGGATCAGTGTTGGTCACCTGAACTTGGGCGTTTCGTGTTGGCATTACAGTACCTTCAGGTACAGCCTCGATCTCGATTGGAAGCTTGCCACCCATTTCATTGACAATTGTATCCCAAGGTTCACGATAGAATGGTTCGCCATGTGCTGTAACAACTTCTTCTGCCTCATCGACCATCTTAGCGGTGACGGGGGTCAGAAGATACTCTTTGATAAATGCTTGTAGGCCGAAGAACACAGACTCATCAGCGCCTCCACGAGATTCAATGTATGAACTAACGTACTCAGTTCCTTCTGGGTACTGGTGAAGGTGACTGAACTTGTAGCTATCGGTTGTTAGAATAATATTTCTCATAATAGAGCTCCTCTACTTGGTTATGCCTTCTCTCTTCGAGATGGTCTTTACGTCTTCATTGTGTAGTATTGGTATAATGCAAGAGTTGCGGCGATGATTGCGAGTACAGGCCACATAAGCAGAGTCAAAATGCTCCACTTGCGGGCAAAGGCTCTGAACTTGTGGTCAGATTTAACATCGTAGTACACCCAGATTGATAGTACCACAGATAATGACACATAGCTAATAATACTAAGTTCAATCACATGCATTCTCCTCTTAGTTCTAACTCTTTGTCAACCATAGACTTGAGTTGTTGTTTAACCTCTATGTCTCTCCTAGACCAGGTATGGTCATCAACATAGTACTCGTTGCTTTTAGCAATCAAACATTCTGTTGATGCTGTCGAGATCCACTTCCGCAGTATTTCATTAATCATGTTAATTACCCCAAATTGATAAAGTAGTCAAGGATCCCTGCGTGATCTTCGAACATCTCTCCTCGATTAACTTGATAGAAGGGAACCCACTTTGCCTTTTCAGCATCATCAGCTCCAGTCACTTTTGGAAGGGTATCTTCATGCCCGAGATCAATAAAGAAGGCTGCAGTGATAGTTCGGCCACGATCAGATCTGTTAGGGGCATCGAACGTCTTCTCCCCCTTAATGGAACCACGGAGAACTCTCGGCGCAATCTTCAACTTAGTTTCTTCTTTGAGCTCCCGTAACGCTCCATCGAGAAGGGTTTCATTCTGGTTGAGGAATCCACCTGGTAGTGCCCATAGTCCAGCGCCTGGACTTTCTTTGCGCTTGACAAGCAGAACGTGGCCAGAGCACACTACAACAGCATCAACAGTTACAAAGGTTGGTGCGTAAGGTGCAGCTTCCCACGATTTCTTATATTCTTTGATGATTTGATATTCTTTGACCAGCTGTGCATATTCTTCATGCGCCCATTCTCGAATAATATCATCAATCAGGTAGTGCACTTTAGGAGGAATGTGACTGTGCTCGTAAGCAGCAATACCTCGGTAGATGCCGAATTCCATCATCTCTTCGCGGATTTCAGTTGCATTAATACCATCCACATTTCCAACATTGACAGACCCCCACATCGGAAAAATCTTCAGATAGTAAGATGACTCATCTTTGGAGTGACCGATCAGACCTATGTTAACTTTCGTTGGATCGAGTTTATGTAGCGTCCGTTCTGATGGTGACGCGATTTCAGTCACCTTGTCTTGGATTGCCTTGATCCATTTCTGATCGTTATAAGGATAGTCTGGAACACCAGTCACATGGATATTCGGATAACTATCCACCGGATAGAGAGTACGAATCATAGCTTCACGCTCTTCGAATGTGAATGGATTTCTGAGGTTTCGGGGAGCGTAACTCGACCCAAGGATAATGATAACTTCCTTAGCCTCTTTGAGCGCTTGCTCAATTACAGCTTGGTGACCATTATGGAAGGGCTGGAATCGCCCTATAAAAACGAGTGTATCAAACACGGCTAAAGCTCCTTTAGCTATTAAGCGAGAGTCTCTTTGACTCTCGTTTTATTTATATGGCATCAACGGCCTAAAGTCGACTAATGCTTAAGGTGATTATAAGCTTCCCAAACCCGATCGTGGTAGCTTGTTCCTGAGACAACAACGAATGATTCATTATTTGACTCAAGTAGTTCGATGAGATCGTTGAAAAATTGCTCCCGCTCTTGTTGATCTCCCATTACACGAGACCCATCATCAATCCACTCAACCTCGGGTGACATCACTATATATTGATCAAACTCTTGGGTTTTAGCAAATTCGAGGATGCTGGCTGTAGGACTCCCCAAGTATTTTTTACTGAACAAGTAGGTGACATAAGCCTCTGTATCAACAAGCAGTATGCTACTCTTTGCTGAGGCTGTAGCAATATCGATTAGACATTGCTGACCATCAACGATATCGAGGAAGTCTTCTTCGAGGAGGTTATTATCTCTAGCTTCGCTGATTGTGCGACCATACTCTGGAATAGCCGCCCCAACTCCAGTTGCAGCTAGTTCTCGAACAAGAGTTGACTTGCCAGAGCTTTCAGGTCCGACAATTGCTATCTTTTTGATATAGTGAGCCTTAGATGCATTTGACAAAGACTCGAAATACCTGACGGGGTCATTACGGATCATTGTGCCTGAGATCTGAATCATCTCACGGTCAGGATCAACAGGTAGCCACTTAATACCGAGTAGATCAGCCATTATCGACCCATACTTATCACTAGAAACGAAGTGGGTTGCCTCGGAGGCAATTAACTGAAACTCTTTAACCCAATATTGTTGGAACTTGGGGTCGAGGACTGTTCCATCTTCGTCTATTTCCTTTGGAATAGGACTCTTGTCGATATGTAATATGACAGTTACGTTTGTCAAGTCATTGGTTTTGGTGAATTCCTTTACCCAACCGTATCGGGTGGCAACACTGATTTCATCCCCCTCATTGCCAGAAACCACAACGACGAGGTCATCCATCATCATTGACCCGAACCTGATAAGAAGTTCATGCCCCTTATGTAGGGGCATGAACTTTCCGATTGTTACACCGACTCTAGACATTCTGAACTTTCCAGTCCTTGTACCATTTGATGAGACCCATGGTAGCGAGGACCAAAAATACCCCATAAAGTCCACTTACAACGAACAGCCCCTTCGCGAAGTAAATATATACTGCGCCGACATCCATCACAATCCAAAGTACCCACGCCTGCCAGTATTTCTTAATCATCAAGATTTGAGCAAATACACTCATCCATGTTGTCCACGCATCAGCGTACGGAAATGAGGCATCTGTGAACGAAGCCATCCCATACCCGTTAATAACCGTCAACATCCCGATGAAAAACACAATGGCTAGCGTCGAGGGTTGAGAAAGAGATAATACGGTCTGATTCGTGTCAGTTTGTTCGGCGATTTCTCTCCATTTAAGGAACCCCCACAACTGCACTGGTAAGAAGAATAGTATTTGGAGAGCGGCGTCTGAGTATAGCTTGAACTCGAAGAATAGCACCCCGAACAATAATACTCCAAGAGCTCCAAAGAACCACGTCCATTGGTTGTGTTTGATGGCTAGATAGACGCAGATCAGGCTGAATGCCGTTCCAGCTAATTCTACCAACCCCCACACACCAGAATAATAAGATAATACAACTCCGATAACTTCCATGCTAAACTCCTTAGCTAAAAACCGAGAGTCAAAGAGACTCTCGGTTTTATCTTATACTGGAACTATCTAAGAGGCAATCGTTATTTTTTATGGGTGTCGAGTTTTAGTTTGCCTGATTTAATTAGCTTAGCAATAGCATCAGATACCTTCGGGTCATGTTTGCTAGCAAACTTTTCATCGGCACTGTATGGTTCTTTTTGTTCCATTATAACTCTTCTCCAATCCGCTTCTTCTTTTAATATCTTATTCTGTTGGGCGCGCATAGACTCGTAAGCAGATCCCATATAAATGCACGATGCGTGCACATCAGATTCTCCGTATGTCGTGACGGATGTGACTTCAACCACCTTCATAGATGACATAGGAGGTAAAATGATCTCCATCTCGTTTGAGTGATTGCTATGGTCCAGCACAGGAAGTACTTGTGACCCTGCTGGTAGATAGATGGCCAACCTTAGGTTGGCCATACCGAATGTATTATGAGACTTTATTGAGGTGGACATGAAACCAGGATCGACATAATCTTTACCTACAACGATCTCAGATTTTAAATAGTCGGAGAGTTTTGCTCCACGATATACCCACATAGGTTCCTTTAAAGGTTCCATTTTACGGATGGATCGGTAAATCGCAGCTATCGATGTAATCGACTTGATCTTAGCGGCCAGTTCCTTGAGTACGATAGGGTTATTATCTCCAAAGAGCTCCTCTGCGAACTTACGGAGTGAATAGTTGTTTTTACCTGACGATCCACCAGTATACGATTTAACCGCCTGATAATCCCCCGCAGGTAGTAGGTCAATAGCGCTATGATATCCCAATGTAGTTTTAAGGTAGTTTTTCTTGCTAATGGGTGTTTCACCAGATTCAGTATACATGTTTCCATCCCAACGAATCAGACCAGCACCTTTCATAGGTGCTGCAAGGCCCTTAAGGTCGATGTTAGACTCCTGCACGGATGATACTCCATACTGTTTAGAAGCTTTCTTGGGCTGCGATTTTACGTACGCATCATGTAACACTTTTACTTGCTTGTGAAGTTTAGTCTTTTTGTAGGCTGAAAGCTTAGATTTAAGGTGAAGGTTCTCGAGAACCGCTGTGAGACCTTCCTTCCCCTGTGTAGTGATGTTCCAGGTATCATCCATGTATCCAACCCCCAACAAGAAGTATTTGAGTTGACTAAACTTCGACATATTAACCATTTGGTATTTAACAGAGCTCCAGTGCAAGAGGCTGGGCTGGAAACCTTTATTACGAACAGAGTCAAACAACTTGGGCAGTAACACTTCAAATACATCTGAGGGATTCATTGTCTTTGCCATCTTTGAGGCTAGCTCATCTATAGACATTGCAACTTCAACTTTTGCTGCCTCTTTATCCTTCTCCTCGACATCTTTGTTAGAAACAGCTTTAACGTTTTCAATCGTCTGGAAGAACTCTGGGTCGAATTTATCTAACTTGACGGAAAACCCACCGAACGTGTTGTACTTGGAAGAGGCAGTTGTTGATACCTTAGCCTTAGCCTTCTTTACGGGCTTGATATCAGCCGCTAATTCGATAGGCACTTCACCTTCAACGTCGAACTTGTATTGGTTGAACTTCTTAGAAGAGAATAGTGTCGCAGGATCAACCTGCTTACGGACAAAGAATAGGTAGTTGTAATAATCATACTTCTTCACTATCAGCGGATCTTTAAACACAGGAACTGGTCTAAGGCTTTTGATGTATAGTTTAGTCATAACCTTTGACGCCATCTTATTGAACCGTTCACTGGCATATGTCGAGCTGACAGTAAGAACAATACCATCCATTTGCGTTTTAATCCAAGGGATTATTGCTTCAACAACTTTAAGAGCCGTGGAGATGACTGGACGAAGGTGAGATTTGCTACCAAACTTCCATCGACGAGGCTTGTTATTCACAATTTGGTACACATCGACGATATAAATCTTTGTCGAGCTGGATTTCACGATGGATACACCATACACAGAGTCATCCACGTTAAATGTCGCGTAGACTTCTGACGGCATAACAGTATCATCGGTGATGGTAAACTCTTGAGCCGAGTCTAAGGATTCGGCTAGATGGTTAGTGAAAGAAATCATGTGAGTCTCCTATGGGTCGGATTATTTATACAACCCGTAGGCTCAGCGATCTCGATAATTCACCCACCAGCCTCCTTGGTGTCCGTAAAGACGATTTTGTAGGTTCCACAAGACCGTCCACACCTCTGTGTACACTCGATACCGCAACCCATCACGCTTCGGGATACTTCCCTTGAAGTTGACATAGTCGAGATGACCATCAATATAGTCAAGCAGCGCCGACTTGAGTTGGGTCCTTGTCACAAATATCCTGAACTTGTAATCGGAATCAGGCAACTCGATAACCTCATCTTCTGGAACTTCAAATGCTCGCTCAAGATCCCCCTTAATTCGTCCCCTGACGACAAACACGTCCGGTTCGGAGACGTGAGATACAGCAGAGAAGAATGCATCATTCATAAAAACCCACATAATATATATATCCTTAATATTGTTACATCGTTAATAAATGTATACTACCTTCATTGCCATAGGTCAACGTGCAGAGAGCTTATATGCCACCATTCCAGCAGCATATAAGCTCTGCCCCTTAATCGTGAAGATGTTCATCGATTTCAACCCCATTGCGGTTGATTACGACGCTAGCGTGATCACCGAAAACACTCTCCATCGAGTCATCAGGAATCAGACTTAATACATCGCAGAACGCTTTGAAGTTCGCCGCGATTCTATCAGACACACCAGCAGGGTACCATGCTATCTGCTTCTCCACCTCATCAATATTCCGCTGTGCTTGGGCGGTTGAGGATGGGTATGGCTTTAGATTTTCTAGCTGACCGGGGTATTCGTGTCCCAACTTATCCTTGTACCGTTCCGTGTAACCTGTAACCCAAGCATCCTTATCAGACTCATACAACGCAGCAGCGGTATAGTCATCACGAGCGGCGCGTAGATTTTCACTGGTTGAAATCGGATCTGATTCATAGAAGCTAAAATCTTCATCATCATCTTCTGAACGGATCAACTTAAAGCAAATTTCTCCCACATCAAATGTGCAAGCATCACCATCATTGAAGTATGGGGTATATTGGACCCAGTGAACCTGCTCAATTTCGGGAGTACTGTCTAGCAGCCTACCTGCAGCAGCCTCGACAAGCGTCTGTGTCTGATCATACATCCTCTGCATAGCCGCCTTAACTTCAGCGTTAAGTTTCGTAAACTCTTCTATCATATCATCATAGTCGGTATCACAACCCATAGTAGTCCTCCAATTTATTCTTTATCAATATCACTTAACATAGCTATGTTCAACTATGGAAGCTCGGTTTTGCTGTTCTTATCTCAGTCAGCGTCGAGGTTATTCAACTTCGCGAAGGCCTTCTGACCTTTACCGAGCATCCATGGCTCTGGTTCAAGGTTCTTCATCCAATCCTGAATTGTGGGAATTTTGCCCCCACAATCCTCTTTAACGTGATCCTCTGCGATGTCTCTTACACTCAGGACCTTCCCGTCGAAGTTAGTCAGCGTGGTCCCAAACACTTGCTCACATAGAAAGATCCCAAAAGTGTGGTGTAGGACAGCGCGATGACTGAAGTTAGCATAGGCTGATTTTGTGCTATCAAACCAAGCGTGAATTTCAATGTAATCAGCAATCTCTCCGCCGTAGCGTTTTACAGAGTTACGAGCGTGTACAATTGGTTTCATGGTGTCTTTCCTTTGTTGTTTCGACTCTGGATTACCTCACATATCCTTCAAGGGAATCAGGAGAGGATTTGTCAATCTATTTTCCACCATTGCAATGAATTCTGGTATCCCTTGCACCTTCACGAATTGACCGAATCGAGGACCAGACCAAGAGTCAAAGATGAATAGGTAAATCAGCTTGAAGAATTCCCGAATCTGGCTCTTGTCATCGCCGATATCCCTCTTAGCTTCCTCGTAAAACTCAAACTGAATTTCTTCCTCCGTAGCATCGATTGGAAGGGCTCTCAAGACCTTAACCAAGGATGACATCTTCGTTAGAAACTTCGTCGCTGTTGTGAGATATTGGGTGACAGCATCTCTTTCGGTGCTAGGTGCATAGAACTCAAGGTCATATGCTTGAGCAGCCGCTCGTGAGACCTCATCCATCTGCTCGTCATATTCTGGACCTATGGGACGCTCGCCAAGTTGGAGGTATAGGTGAGCAGCAAGTGCTCTGACCTCGACCTCAACTGATCCTATCTGAATACGTGTAGTCATTGTGATATCACCTATCTACGAGGGCAACCCTGTCTTCAAGAGGTAGAGAGTTATAGTCCCCAATATGTCTAGTATACATTCTACTCCGGTTGATGATGTTGTCAACAGGTCTTTTGTCCTCTGGGATCTTTTGTAAAGTGTCATAATCAAGTTCCACCTGATATACCTCACGAGTTGCACAAGTACCAAATTTATACTGATATGATAGAGCATCCCAGATACCGTAATGCTCTTCGTTGAGAATGGTTTGCATCTCAAGTTGGTTGAGTCCATGCATCCGCTTCGCACCAACAGTCCACCTGAACATCGCCGATACAGCGTTCTTCCTACAGTCTTGTACACGCCACAAGAGTACGTTTGATGCTTCGATGGCAGTTGGAACAGCCCAAGCTCGACAATCAAAGAAAGCGAGCTTGTCACTCTCAATAACCGAGTTGAATTTTGCTGCAGCCATTGAGGCAAGTATTGAGTTGATCTTGGTGGTCTTACCACCAAAAATATGCTCTTTGGCCTTTTCTCCAACAGAGTAGATTAGAGTAATCTCATCAGATTGAACATACCCTACGTTAGCATGCGTCTCTTGAACGAGGAATGTCATAGTATCAACCATTGCGTCAGTTAAGCGCTGATCGAACGGCTTTGTGAACTGGGCAGTGTACTTGCTGAAGTTTTTACCATCGAGGCGAACGGCAAGAAAGTCGTTGGGGAATACACGTGCATTGGTGTATCGGCCCTCAAGCATCTTCATCCTGTCGCCAAATTCATCATGTTTCATGTAGGGCTCCTTAGCTGAATATTATTATAATTCAGCGATCTGTGCGATTCTTCTATTGGGTGTTCTTTGTAGGTTCGCACCCAAGGCAAAGATGCGATCCAATATCAGCCAAGTTGTCTAGGCAGTCGTCACAAATTCGATTCCCGTCTTCGGTTGAGAACTCCAGAATTTGCTCACCTGCGCCCAGCGCCTCAAGCATGGCCCTGTCAGCCTGAAGTGCACGCATCATTTCCTTATCCATATCATCAGTCCTTATGTTTCTTCAGTTAGGCCAAATTGCGCAGGGTCTTCAAACGTCTCACTGGAGACGTTTTCATATGTCGCCAATTCGGCGCTATACTCAGCGTTGTTTTCGGCGTTTTCGCGCCATGTCTCGTAAGCTATTTCAGTGGCCTCTTTTTGGTTGTCCGCCTCCACAACCTCAGCTTGAGGCCCGTAGCCGAAGTCGAATTTTATAACGTAGTATGGCATTTGATGTGGTCCTTATACTTTAGTTGTTATGGTCCTTTTCAAGTCGCTCAATCATTGCCTGCAACCTAACTACTTCCTCTGTGCGATGCATATTTCGCATCAAGCGCTCGGCTTCTTTTAGCGCTCTGTAAGCTAGCGTGTATGTGTAGACTTTGTGCACCATATCACCAGTCCTTTAGTTTGGTAGAATTTCAGCATCAATTGCGATGTATTGATAAGCATGTGTGTGCTTCACCTTAACCCGCTTCCCAACGAGGCTTGCAAAATCAAAGTCGTCTGGAAATTCCGACCCTGACATCAAGTCGACAAGTACGGTTCCATCCCCATCCCCGAACTTGCACAGAAAGTCGCCTTGGCCACGAGAGTTGGTCGATGTGTAGAGGTGTTCGAATACTTCCAGCACATGCTCTGTATGCGAAATGTCTTCTTGATAATCAACACATGTTTGCATTGTCATGAGAATGTCCTATCTGCTAGTATTAGTTATTCGAACAGACCACCTTGTGGGTCAACTGAATGCTAAGAATGGCGTAATCAGAGTCAAGGGCGGAACTGGAGAATGCACAAGGCGTGTCCGTGGATGTAATGTATGTAACCTCAACGTCTACCTTTTCGCCAGTATAAGTGCCGAGGAAAGGCTCATACTCGCACAAGGTTAGAATGTCACCGACTTTGTATTTACGGTCTTTCAGATCACGGAGGTCATGAAGCTTATCACCTCTAACAATAGCTTTGAAGAATGGTGACCAAGATTTTACTGTGTAGTGTGCCATTAATTGGTAGTTCCTTCCTGAGGGATTGATTACTACTGCTAGTATAGGTACTATAATAATGTGTTCATAGCAACATACGTTTTGCTATTTTAGCCAGTTCATCGAGATGAATTGGACGGTATTCAGTATTCTCTACTGATACATTGTAGTACGGACCCTTTGGAGAGGGGTTCTGATGAATGTGGCCATGAACGTTCATCAGGGAAGTACCTTCACCAGGTGCTCCTCCAACCCATAACCCACTTTCGTGGAGTGGTCGGTGAGACATCAAGATTCGTTGGTCCTTGAATAGACGACACGAATGGACTTTCTGAAAGAACGCCCCCGACGAGAGAAACTTAATGTCGTCGTGATTACCGACAACCAATCGCTTCGATCCCATTAATCGTGGCCACATCACCTTGAACTGTTCCTTGTCTCCGAAGAAGACGTCACCAAGATGGTACACTTTATCACCAGGACGAACGACCTCATTCCATCGCTGGATCATGACCTCATTCATATTCTTGACGTCATCGAACTTGGGACGAATAAGATCTCCAGTTTTGGAGTCTTTGAATCTCAAAATATTCACGTGGTTGAAGTGGGTGTCTGATACTACCCAAATATTACTCATATCATTAGTCCTCTAATTCATCGTATGTAACTTCACACCCATGGATATTGTAGTATGTGATATCATCGAAATCCTCAGATTCCATTGTAGGAATGACCATGGACCTTGACATTGAAGTATACACGTTGTCTGGAATAGTTTTCCCCTCTGTTTGGGAGCGATACTTCAGCCGTGATTTAACGACAAGCCAATCATCGATATGTCCAGGATTTGGAGGAAGAATCACGTGACCTTCAACTCGAAAGTTATGCCGCCTCATCTGATTGATGATCTGACGGCGCTTGCTAATAGAGAGATTAGTCTGATCCCAAATGACATCATATGTATTCTTCGTGTTGAGCCAATTGCTCAAGGCTGTATTGCAATCAGATGCTGCGCGCGCAGCATTGGCAGAATTCCACACTTCATCGTAGGTCAAACCATCTGCATCTGCTATACTCACGAGATAGTTGTCAGTGCTATAAAGAAAGTACTTACCATCGTGTGCACCCTTGAAGTGCCGCGTCTTAATCATAGTGGATTTGCCTGTTGCAGGCAAGCCAACAAATATGTGGCAGGTGTGCTTTGCTTTTTCAGTCATCGTCCTACACTCCAACCATTTGTGAAGTTGATTGTGAGTTTGGTTTCACAAGCACCAATAGCGACCATTGCGATCATGGCCCATTCAGGTGCAGCCAGCCATACAGCCAGCAGGTACATGAGCCATGCAACGAATAGTTTGCTTATCCAATTAAGGATAAGTGCTCCAAAGAATAACAGCATAACTTCAATCCTTCATGGTTGCAAATAATAGTTAGATGTTGTCTATCTATCAATCATTTAAGACTGATAGACAACGTTTATGTGTCTTACCGCGTATAGTCTGTTAGGTCGAGGTCGTCACTCAATATCTCTGTACGAACCTGCCCTGGATTCGGAGACTGTGATCCCAGCGACCATTGCTGAAATCATGTTTGCTGCCGCTTGTTCCGTCTCCTCCAGGCGCATATAAAGCCGCTCTGAAGAGTTTCCTTTGAGTGTGCTAGCCGCGAGACTTACATCATTAGACATTTCAAAGAGTTCATCAGATAAGTTAATATTTCCAGTACGACCAAAGGCGTGTGCTAAACCAGACAAGGCACGCTCAACGTCTGCTAGAATTCTGTACTGGTCCGCATCGGAATTAATGAGGTCTTCTGCTTTATGGGTCACATTCTATAATCCTTGGGAGGTGTTCTATGATCAAGAATCTTACGAACGCTGGAATCGCTGAACATGGCTCGCAAGTATTCCTTACCCTTAGCCGACAAATCAACTCGACTCGTCATCGGTTTAGACGCCCTGAGTAGTCCATGTTCCTGTAAGATAGTCATTTGTGTGTGGCCTGTTGCATACCCAAATGCATACATCAACACACCCTCGTCGACAACATCTCGTTTATTCTGTTCACCAAAATTTGCATAAGCGTGGACGGTTTCAATTTCAGAGTCTGTGATTATGTCTGAAGTGGTTCTCATGTTTGGTATCCTCGTCTGTCGTGATTAATTAACTTAACTGATGCGGTCCGCCTCGACTAGTGGCACTCTCCATTCTGTGCCACTAGTGTCTGTTAACGTAACACAATCCACACCAAACGCGTTACTTATATCTGTGACTGTTCCCACGAAACCTTCCCAGAGCCAAGATGTGACTTGTGCCTGATATCCGTTTTGTAGTGCTTCCACACTTTCCCCATGCGTCAAGTCTTTATCCTTCAGTATTCTTCTGGTTCAAAGTAAGACAGGTCTGCTTTGAAGTCTTGGATCAAGCCATCCTCGTCAATTTCCAGCTTCGATCTCTTCCGCACAAGCCTCCAAGCGTTGTGTGATGGTCTGACCGCGTGGAAGGTCAACATCTTCACCCTGAATGCCCCACATAATCTTTATAGCTTTTTCCAATCTTTCAAGTGCAGCTTGTTCGGCTGTGTTCATGGATTTATTCATTGATTTGTCCTTTCGGGTTACGATAATTATTGCTTTTCATGCGACTCGAGGGATAATAGAAGCGAGGTGTGCGACATCATCTCCGTCTGCAGCACAATCTGGCATGACCACTTAACATAGCTATGTTCGAGAAATTCCGTATTGACATAGTTCTATCATATTCTGCTATCCTTGGATGTATACAACACTTTATCGAAGTAGTCAACCATTTAAGAGATATCACACCCACAGTCTTGTTTAAAAGACCTTCCCACCAACACTAGAACTCATTACTGACGGTGCACATCAAGAGGCCTAAACTCTCATTTATCAGTCCTTG
>Ga0196887_1000418_pt1 | contig 21049 bp, 16 predicted proteins | sample VirMetDEL_Mar_31_FD_169094 | JGI IMG/M metagenome (GOLD analysis project Ga0196887, IMG submission 169094) | Aqueous microbial communities from the Delaware River and Bay under freshwater to marine salinity gradient to study organic matter... | ecosystem: Environmental > Aquatic > Marine >... | reverse complement strand
ACGCTCATAAGACTTACGACCTCTTTCGTTCAGTCCTCCACTAGGATTCTTCCCAGATTTACGAGTCCATGCCCCAGTCCTAGCTTGAGATCTTCTAATGTTCTCTTCTGTAGGTGCTCCTTCGTCACCTTTACTTCGCATCTGTTCTCCTGAACCTCTTTCAATTCTTTTACGCTTAGCATGTATGTTTGGCCACAGGCCTGGTTTCTTAGCCATTGATTTACTGTATAGGAGTTTTGTCTTGCTGTTTATCGTTCTCTGTGTCAGGGAATGAACCTGCCAGCATCCTAAGTTCACCTGCTATTATACCCTGGTTTATCTGAGCTACCATATCCGCGGGTAGTGGGTACGGAGATTGGGGATCATAACAAGGACCATCATTACAGGTATTAAAGTTAAATACCTCTTCAGGGTCCTCGAATACTCCCCTAACATTTATAGCTTCTAAACCTTTAGGTCTATACACGTAAATATACTCATCAATTACGTAATATTTAGTATTACCTTTTGTGTATTTATCGTACTCCAAGTATTCTACCTCATAAGGCTCTACTCTTGGGATAGTACCTGTGCCATCAGGTTTACCTATGAAAGTAAATGCATCTTTAAAGTTGAAGCGTATCGTGCGAGGAAGCTTATCTACTGTCCTGTATACTACACAAGTAGGAGGTAGGTCACAGCACTTAGAAGCATCTACCTGCTTGATCTTCAGACATCCAAGGTCTTGCTCTATTGTTTTTGATACATACCCATTACGGTTGTAATCCCTGCGAATAAACATCGCACGGTAATGCTTGATGTTGAACTTTATCTGACTAAGAGATATGTTCTCATCATTACTACTCCGTCCCCCGCGTACCAGGTTTAGTAGGTTGTATGCTATTTCATCCAGCGTCATCTAGCCTTGTTTTAATCTTCACGATTTCAGAGCACTTCTCGTACTCTTCTGCATCTTCGAAGTATTGTATCATATCATCTGCAACCATCATGAAAGTATCTGGGACACTAGGATCGAAGGGAAGAAAGATCATATCCTCAGCTTCATCAAGGAGTTCCTGCACAGATAGTTCACCTGTGATTACCTTGTAAGCATTGCGGTATGCTTCATCCAATATCTCTATCTCTTCTTCCAAAGAGGTTACGAGATCTTCGTCTTCTGTATCGTCAAATTCTAACATTTGCTTGTAGATATCCTTCAAGTCCAGTTTGCTTATTCCATATATATGCTTGTCCTGCTCGTTTAGCTTCGTACCCCATCTGCTTGTGCCAGTCATCGTTAGGACAAATAGATGGTATGAACCTGACTTTAATACCTCTGTATTCATTCACCATCTCTTTATGAAGGTGTCCGCAATGAACTTCTCTGTGAGAAGTATCAGCAAACATCTTCGGTTGCTCCGTCGCCATAATCAGAGGCATATCTGCAGGCTTCTCTTTGTCCCCATGGGTAAACATCAACATGTTCTTTCCATACTGATAGTACTTCCTACTTTCATATGTGTTGTCTACTTCCACGTTTTCATCTTCTCTGTACCATCCTGATAGCACATCTCCTGCGTAGAACATACGCTCGAAGTCATGATTACCAGAGATGACAATTACATCTACAGGTGCTATTTCTTTCAGGTAGTCTATTGCTTTAACCATCAAGAGCCAGTATCCTCTAAAGGTGTCTTTCCACCCAGCTGAATCCTCAGCAGGTGTACCCTTAGTTGTTGTTCTTCTCAGTCCTTCAGAGTTCATACCGTCATTACCTATCGGTAGTATGAACTTGTCTATCTCTAGACCTGCAGCTTTATGTACAAGCTCCTGCACTACGCTTATGTAATCGTCTTCAATTTGATCCAAAGATCTATTGTGCAACTTACCATAGTGTATATCAGGTAAGGATATCTCATAAGCAATAGGTTCTAAAACCTCCTTATAAGCCATTCTAGATACCTTAGGACCTATTGATGCTGCAAAGTCCTCTATCTCTTTCTTGATAGAGTGAACGCTTACAGACTCTCCCTTAGTAACTACAGAGAATCTCTGTTTACCTGATACTGTTTGCCAGAACTTAACGCTTGCTACGTCTTCGGACTTTATATCATTCTTATTCAAATACTGCTGGAACTCAGTAATCACGCTGTCATTAGCGTTATCATTGACTTCCTCACGAGCTAGCTTTCTAGCTTCGTACAGTGCTGTCTCACACTCTTCTATAGGTGCTTCTAATCTTTCAGACAGAATACTTGCGCTCTTCTTGAGATAACCAGGTCTTTCCCCGATAAAGTCCTTTATATCTTCAATAGTCATCCGCTACAATTTTCACATTCCTCAGGATTATCTATGTTGCAGGTTATTTCACCGCTCTCTAGCTTCTCTTCTGTCTTCTTCAACCTATCTGGATTCAAGAAGCTGATGTCATCTTCTTCGCTCATTTTACTACGTTTCCTCGTTTATCATGATCATGAGACTTAGTCTTTAACCTATCTATGTCATTTTCAAGGTCTTGTAAGTCTTCTTTAATATCCTCTATCTGAGCAGCTATAGTCTCAATGTCTTTATCTACTGTAGCCATCCCTACAGTGCTATCAGCAGTAGTAGTAATAAGCCATGTACCTATACCTACAACTAGCAGCCCTGCAGCTGTAGTAATCATTGTTTTTGGATCTTTCATTTTCTTACTTTTTCAACTGTTCTGCCTGCGAAGTATGCCCCGAATACTGTAAGCATTAGTATTTCAAGTAAGCTTATATAGCTTTCAGGAGGTTTGAAGTTTGGGTCAACACCTTCCCAAATCATCATGACCATAAAAAATAAACACAAAAGGACAAGCATAATAGGCCGTATAAGCTTAGCCAGTTTGACATCGCTTTTGGCATCGGCTTCCCATCTCTTTGTAACATTTTCTTGAGCTTTTATTTCTGCATCCATTACTGCCTTGAAGCTTTCGCTATCTAAGGTTGGGTCCTTATCTACAAGATTTTTAATTACGCCTAATACGCCGCGGTCGGGAAGTACATCTCCGACCACATCGAGGACAGAGGGGGCCTTTTCTTTGAGCCACTGTCCAACCTTTGTATCGCGTAACTTCTTGTTCATTGCATTGGGGATACGATGTATTCGACTTTAACACCATTGGCATCGTTTGAGAACACTTCGATGTCATCATTTGATGATGCGCAATTCCAAGGGAACATTGTGAATTCTCCAGCATTGAGAGTAATAGGCTGCATGTTAGTAGACCCATTCAGAAACTTTACATAAATTACTTTGCCTGCTACACCTGAGGTATTCCGTATGAATACGTATACCTGATTAGCTGTAGCACCTGTTTCTGCAGCATCGTAGTAATTAGCTCCTTCTATAAGAGTCTGTGCAGTTCCTGTAGTGATAGCCGTAATTATCCTAGTTCCATTATCTACTCTAGGCTCAACAGAAAAAGTTCTGTCGTGCCTTTGAGAGATAGTGTTGCGAAACGTATTGCTAGAGCGAATAGATATTCTTGTATTGATTGTACCCATTAGGTTATTAGTTGTAGGAGCTTCTCTACCTGCTCCCCTGTGATATCCTCAGGAAGTTGATCTTCCCGAATAGGATGAAGCTGAACTTCAATCTCATTGTCAAGCAATGTCTCTACATCAGCAAGCTGCTTCTTACGCTGATCAATGAGCTCAGTGTTATCCGCCTCAAGCTTTTCAATAGCTTCTTGATTCTCCTCCTCAATGTACTTTTGCATCTCAACAGAAAGCTCTTGGAACTCAAGACCTGGAACTGCGGCTTGTTCGAGAGGATCAAGAATATTACGCAGCTCTTTAATGTTCTTCCCAACCAGTACAGCGAAGCGTGCTCCTTTGATTGATTTTACTGCCTCAAGTCCTTTGTAGAGGTTTAACAGAGATCTGTTAGATGCTTTGAATTTAGCTAGTTTAGCCATGGTATATAGGTTTGTCGGTTTTTACAAATTTACACTACTTCGTTCACAATGAAAAAGTGAACTGAGTGGTTGGTACTAGTTGAAGCATTACCAGTATTACTTACCCTGATCTCACAGCTACCAGCAGCTCTGTTCGCAACTTGAGCTACAAGTCCAGCACCGCTTGATTCTGAGCTGCTTACTTCTGTAGTAAGCATTATAATAGATCTGACGTTTATTACACTATTCGTAAGAGTGAAGTAAGAGCTATCATGCCCACCCAATGCAGTAGCGTGAAGAGTAATAACTCCTGCACTAGAGTTCAAGGTTACACCAGTAGTCAAGCTCGTAGTTTGTATCACACTCGTAGCACCTCTAACTGCAATAGGTTCAGCCTGCTCAAGCCTGAGTTGACCGTTCGGTATGCTAACGTCTTGGTTAGTATCTATTACAAGTCCGTTAGTAGCACCTGATTTAAGTACTACACTTCCGTCATTCCCTGTTCCAGCACCAAGTCCTGAAGAGATAGTAATGTTACCTCCATCGCTATTTAGCTGACCAGCACCACCTGTAATGTTTACTGCTCCACCACTAGAGTTACTCAGGTTATTAGAGCCTTCTATAGTAAGAGCTGGGGATGCACCTGAGCTACAATTATTGTTCTTGATAGTCTGTGCTACATTCCCAAGAGAAGATCCTAGGCTTATAGAACCATCTACGTTCAGAGTATTATTGAAATACTTTGTTCCAGATCCTATGTATGCATAGTTAGTACTTGTGTTCAAGGATACACCTCCACCACCAGTTCCTCCTTTGAGATATCCTGTCCCAAGTATTACGTGGTTGTTGGAAGTAGTAATATTTCCTGTAAACGTAGTTGCTGAGATTGTAGGCTGTCCCCACCTCAAACCTGTAGATGCACCACTATCTGCTATTAGCACTTGACCGTTAGTACCTACTACAAGCTCATTAGGTGCACTAGTACCTCCAGCTCCTACAAGTAAGCTTCCTGATTGGAATACAGATGTAGATTGAATAACTCCTGTGCCATTACCTATAAGCAATCCACCGTCTGTGAATGTAGTTGCCCCAGTACCACCTTTTGTTACAATGAGTGTTCCGTCTATAGCAGAAGTACTTAAGTTCAAAGGATTCTTACCCCCAGTCTCAGACAAGAACTCTGATGTGCTGTTATCAGCATTGTTCAAGTCTATTAGGTTCTGATTCAAGCTGAAAACTATGTTCTGCTTGGTACCATCAGCTGTGCTCTTGTCAGTCTGCACAGTCAACGCCTTAGTATTATTAGTTCCTAAGTTGTTTGCTGAAAGACCTTTGAATATCAGAATAGACTTATCAGTGTTTGCAGTGCTGCTACCAACACCCCCACCTACAAACAAGTCTTGAGGTACTTCCCCTGCTGCTCCAGCTGTTATTCCTGCTGCTGTAATCTTACCACTCTGAAGAGTAGGGAATACATCGTTCAACGCAATCTTAGTAGATGAGTTAGAGTCGATGTTGCTTAGCAGAACATACTCTCTACTGGTGTTACCAGCTTTGTTTGCAGTTCTTAGGTCACTTATTCTATTAGCCATCAGAATATGATTTCTTCTCCATCTTCTCCGATTATACCAGAGTTGTTAGAGAGGTTATTGTTATTTGTTTTAGGGTCCAAGTAGTTCTTAAGAACTGTTGGGTCTACGTTGTTTACGTCTTCGAGTTGCTCTGCTATAGTCCCTATTTCACACTCATTGCAGAACCTTGTCATAAACTCCCAGAACACTTGCAGATACTCTTCATCACCTGTAGCGATGTTGTTTTTGTCTGCAGTACGAAGAGTTATGTCTTGACATCTGTGCCAACCTGATCCGAAGTATCTAGGCTGCAAGTCAATAGGTTGTATATCTCTAGTAGCAGTGTAGTAGTTCCTAGTGACCTTACCTCCTTTGAGATAGTAGTACATCACAATGTCACCTCTAGAATAACTGTCTGTAGAGTTATAGTACCTAGACCCTGCTGCTGCCCACTGCTGTGAACAGCTATACGCTTTTGCTTTGTCTGCAGAATCGTAGTTGCAGTTAAACAAGCATGGAAGCTCAGTCTTATTGAGTCCTCCTGCGAACAGGTAAGCAATCAATGAGAGCTTAAGTACATCAGTATCATCATAGTACGCTCCAGACTTCATCCTGAACAACATCTTCTGCCCTTCTTGAGACATGCACAAGAATGCTTGCTGTTGTACTGCTGAGAAGTTTAGCTGTTCACCATCTGCTGCTTCGACATCAACCGCGCACGTAACCTCGACAGGGTTAACGACATCTGTAAAAGGATCGTCGTCAATACCCCCACCTCCGTCTTCTTCTGGACAATTACCAAGGATGATGCAAGGGTCAAGAGGAGGACCACAATCACCCGTAGGGCATGGGTCATAAATAGTAGGGTCACAGTCAGGATTGTTCGGGTCAGGACATTCTGGGTCAGGACCTTGGCAATTAGGGTCAACATCTGGGTCACACTCTGTGTCTTCATAGCAGTCAGCATCATCCTCTCCAACACAGCTACAGTAATCACATATCTGATTATTGCTTAAGTCAAGTGGAGCATCTGGGTTGTAGTTACATGCGTTAGGGTCTGTGCAGTAACCATCTGAGCCTGTCACGGGGTCGCATATTGTTTCATCCAAACTCCCTGAAGCAAATCTAGGAGCTGGACCTTCAGGTAGTCCTTCACAGTCTATACACAGCTCACTACTAGGATTCTGCTCACAGAATGTTTCTACGAACTCACACGTACCATCGTCGTATGTAGCTGTAGGGCTGTAGTTCTCTGCATCAGGGTCAGTACATCCTAGTACTGGCTCATCACAGTTATCACCTAAGCAGTTCTCAGGACAATCTTCTGTTGGAGATGTAAGCCCAATGTTTGTCGTACTGAGGTTGTCAATGATAGGAATGAATGCTGCATCACCGCAGTTTTCAAGAGCTACACTAGACGGGTCTGCTACAGCAAGTATGTAGTAGTTACCTGCAGGCAATCCACTGGTAGTGTAGGTGTATGTAAGTGTTCCCCCAGTAATTGGGATAAGTGGTGACCAGAATCCAATACCCTCAATAGTTACTCCGTCTACTATGTCTGAAGGAACATTGCCGGTATTGAACATGATAGCAACATTGTCCAGCAGTGTATTAATGCCAGAGAGTGTGCTGCTTTCTTGCAGTACGAGTATCGCAAAGTTCGTGATAGAGCCTGTGAACCCTCCAGGTGAGTAAGTAATAGTAGTACTTACAGAACCATTGTTAAGAGGTACTATAACTGTAGAGTCATAATTAACCCCGTTTACAGTAATTGTATCTACCTGGCATATACTTCCTGAGGGAGTTGTAGTGCTAGATACTATAAGTAATGGGTTGACTAGTGTCTCTGTACAAGGATCATTATTCTCGCACGTGCCGTCATCATACGTTGCAAGTGGGTCATAGTTATCTGAAGTCTCGTCAGTACATCCTGGAATTACAGGCTCGCAGATATCTGTAGGAGGATCAAACACAACTGTCTCTACAAACGTGCAAGGAGCGTTGGGGTCATTAAATCCATCAGCATATGGAGCAAGGAACAAGAATGTAACTGTGTAAACTCCTGCCTCTGTTATTCCTAAGAACTCATTCTGCAGGATATTCTCTGACGTAGGTACTGCATCGTTTTGATTTTGAACCAAGTAAGTACCAGGTCCCTCTACAGTAATAGTGTATTCTATATCTGGATTCCAGACAAAACCATCTACTGTAGAGTTGTATACTCCTTCAATGTTTGTGGTTATGCTACCATCAGTAAAATCAAAGTAGTAGTTGCCACCTTCTTGGTAAGCATCATCTAGTGAGTTTATTGTAGTAGCACAAGTCTGTGATGTATTAGCTATGCAGTACAACCAGTATTGATTGCAGTCACTAAGTGCATCGTCTTGTCTAAAGCATGTGCTTTGAGGATATGCACTATCTCCGTAAATAGGATTAGAACCTGTATCAGGACATTGTGATGCACTGTTGTATCCAAGCAGTGGGAATGATTGATCACCAGACTGCTGCCAGGGCCATGTAGCCCCATTCATTGCAGTTTGGAAGTACTCGTTGTTCGTATCTGCACATGAGCAGAACGCAACCCACATAAGTCCAAGTACTACGTTGTTATCTCCGTTGAACTCTGTACATGAAAGGTCTACTTTGGCTGGGTCAAGCTTAAGCTCAAGTATGTATGGTAATCCAACTTGCAGTCCTGCTAGAGGAGATACTGAGGTAGATATGTTATCCCATGTAGGAGCAAACACTGTACCTCCTGTTGCTGTAGCAGTGTATATCGCACTTGTGTTAGTGAGTACAGCTGGTACAGGATTTGAGCTACTGTAAGACTCATTAAAATTCAACCCTGCACTCAGTATCTCATCAGTAATAGGCTTAATCTTAAGAGTCCACATAGTGGCATCTTCACCGTACTGCGTAACTAAGTATTGTATCAGGTTGTCAAATACTGTCCCTACAGTTACAGCTTTGATTGATAGATTAACCACAGAGGTCTGTGCAGCAAAATCATTGCTAGCTACTACTGCACCTCCGTACAAAGCTCCTTGAGATCCGTATATGCTTCCTACTGGTGGATTGAAGAATAAGCTTTGAGATTGTGTTCCCCCGATTTGTCCGTACAAATAAGCACCTGGAGTGCTGCTAGAGTCATACACCCCGATACGCATTCCAGTACTACCATTGTTTATTCCGTTAGTACTTAGGTTCCAGATACCTTCCTCTGAAGATGTTGTATTACAATCTTCACAGCTTCCGTCATCTACGTTAGCAAGAGGGTTGTAATTATCTGCAAGAATATCTGTACACCCAAACACATCAGGTACAACATCATCTAGGTCTAGAGGCTGGTTAAAAGCTATGAACGGAGTGTGGAATGCCAGCTGCTCTGTATCTGCACCAATACTTTGAGTATCTGCTGCAGCTTGTGCAAATGAAGGCCAAGTCTCATCTGAAGCTATAGTTATGTAACTAGCCTTATGCCCTGAGAATTCTGACTGTCCTTCTACGCTGATGTATCTCTGAGAAAACTCAGGTAACCCCGGTAAGTCTGATGACGGGAATGTTGGGTATGTAACGTCTCCGAATATGTCCCCAAATGATGCAGGTGTAGGAACACCTTCCACATCTATGACATCAGAGCTGTCTGAGGTTATTACAATGTTGAGCTCGTAGACATCTCCTCCTAAGCTAGTTATGGATATATCGTCTACGTCGTTGTCATCTTCAACTATAGTTATGTACGCGAATGGGTTATCATTTATCGTACTCAACATAGCTAAAGGACGATACTCGATATGCGGGAACATATTAAGTGTTTCTGTAACTCTAGCCGCTACTGTTGTTCCTGTAGTTACTTTAACTCCCGACCCTGTTTCAAACTCTTCACCGCAGGTATTGATGAACCGCATCTTAAAGTCCAAGGTGACATTGCTGTTCGGGAGCCCTGTATTCAGATCAGTATTATTTGACCCTATTACTTCTACTGTGCTGTAGTATATCTTCAAGCAGTTGCCAGCTCCTGTCTGAGCTAAATAAGTAGTAAACTCTATCTCTGAGGGGAATGATATTGCTTTATTACCTCCAGGGAAAGCATCCCCCTGACTGTTAAGCGATACGTTTTCATTAAAATATCCTTCGTTACCCTCTGTAGTGTTTGCATAGTTTGCAAATGCATACTTCTGCTTATTAGCTCTGAAGCTAGTAGGAGCATACGGATATGGAGGAATAGAAGAGTTAGCACTTTCTCCGTAATCACTGTGGAAAGCACGAGAGGTAAATGCAAATGGTTTTATCTCATTAGTAAAGCTATTAGTTGTAGCTACTATGTGGTCTCTACTATCTATAGGTTCTGCGGTAGACTCGTTAAGCTTTTTATCTAGAGCATGCCCTATTGGGTGATTCCTAGATATTGTTCTTCTTTGATTATCATCAATGTCGTTACCTGCTTGCTCTGGAGTGCTATGCGGATCTGGACTGTAGGCAGAGTTCAAGAAAACTATGTCCTGTGCAGTAATTCCAACTTGAGTTCCCTGGATAGGTGAATTGTCTTTAAGAGCTTCCCACCCTTTAGTATACAGGTACATCATACCTTCACTATTTGACAGTGATGGAAGCTGTTGGCTTTTAGTCTCCTCTAGAACGCCTAAACTTTTATTAGGATAGGTGTGACCAGTGAACAGCAAGTTCATGGTCAAATCAATCCCGTTAAATCTGTTGGTGCCTCCATAGTTGCCATAGTACATACCGAATATGTCTAAAGCACTGTAGTCTGAGAATCCCTGATAAATAGCATCTAATGCTATGGGTGTGCCCATATTAGCTGTATTACCTGAATCTAAGCTTGCATATCTTGTAACAGACATGATCCTGATAATGCCTTTAAATACAGGCATGAATGCATTTGCCTGACTTCCTGCAGTTCCAGTATAGAAGAAGTTAGCACCAGGATTTACTGTTATCCCTTTTACACTTCCAAGTCTAATATCAGAGGTAGTATTTACTTCGTACGTAGGGTAGAAGCAGAAGTAGTTTCTAGTGTCTTCTAGATTGTATTGAGTCAAGAAACACAAGGATGTGTTCATATCTGCATTCAGTTCCCCAACTATCTTATCAGTGTCTACTGAGTTAGTTCCCGGTACTTTACCGTTAGGGCCGAAGAACAGCTTACTGTATCTAACCTCAACAGGATTAGTGGTACTTACAGAATCATATGCAACTGTAGAAAGGTCAAATGATTCTAAGAAAGTTCCATCTCCCGCATCAGGTTCAGTTCCAAATGCTCCCCAGAATGCTGTAGGAGAAGCAGTATCTCCTTGACCAGATACATTAGCTGCTTGGTAAGATGCTTTGAATATCGGAGGCACCCCGAAATTCATCTCATTCTGAGATACTACTGTTGACCCATCAGTAGTTTTGCGAATGTCTCCATCATTCAAAGTAGACAGCCATCCGTAGTTGTGGCCCCATGTGAAAAAATTTCCTTCTGGAGATACTCGTTCTAAATATGAAGTGCTTCCTATAGCACCTGATACATAGTCGTCTACAGTAACATTACGCCCAAAGAACTGACGAAGACTTACTTGAGACTGACCTAGTGTTTTTACCTCATTGTCTGTATTCAGAGATTGAGGAGTAAACGAAGGTATCCTCAAACGAGTCATGTCACTCTCTCCTGTAAACCAGGTTAAGTGTGAGGTTGTAGATGTAGCAAATCCTCCAGGAGCAAAGATGGGAGATGCAGGTGTTAAGCCTTGTAACACTTGTGGGACTGCATCCATTACAAACCCAAAGGGAGCTGAGAAAGTAGTATACTTCCCAGTTCCTATACCGTATATATTACGCTCGTTAGATGTTCCTGTAGCTGCATTCTTACGCTCCTGCAGACTTCTATAACTCTTTGATACAGAGTATCCTACAAAAGCTTCATTGAGAGAATTAGCTCCTAACACATCTTGGTGCACTACAGGAAACTGCAGCCCTACCCCGATATCGTCAGGGTTGATGCTCAGCTTACATCTGCTTGGTGCTCTCAGATTAAGAATTAAATCTTCTACATCCCCTGAGCTAAAGAATATTTCTATTACAGCTTTATAGAGCTGAGTGCCGTTAGTGAGTATGGTATCTAAAGCACTAGACAGGTTTATGTCAAATAACTGACCTGTTATATCTTTACTTTGTACTCTGGCTATAGATCTTACTGCAGGCGTTACTGTTATGGAAGAAGATGTTCCATCACTAGTAGTCCTGATAATCTTGGATATAGCTACCCCTACTACAGAGTCATTTGCATATGTCTCTAATCCGTTTCCAGATGTACTGTAGTTGTGGTGCGTCATAAGAGACGAACCATGCTCGTTCTTAGGAACTACAACACGTATTACGCTAGACCCTGTAGCATTAGGGTCTAAGGACTTATTAATACCTGCAGCTCTAGACTCTTGGTCTTGGTAAGCAAATACTATCTTCGTATTAGAGTGTAATCCTTTCATATGTCACTTGTTAGCAGCCACAAGCGCATACTTCAGTACACAGTTCTTTAGCTTTTCTGTACTTGTCTTGTACACTATCCACCAAACCTAGCGTACTCTCGTATTGAGCGGATTGAAGTAAAAGCCTAATAGTCTGAGCTCTTTCAAGATCCTCTTTGCACTTATTGCACTTGCATGTACAATTGATTGCGTCATGAACCAGTTTGGCAATGCAGCAATCTATCTCAGCGCTACCTACGCTTATGAAGGTTTTTACAATGTTGTTGTTACTGTCTTGGACAGTTACTTTATTCACGCCACGGGTATCCGCTGATACAGTAGAAATAAATGTCCCAGATCGACTACGTGATCGAGATACATACTGCTTACCAGTAGTAAGATTATTTACTGTAATAACAAAAGAGGAGTTTGCTTTAACTCCCTTGGTTGTTACTTTCAGCTTAGTATTTGCTGAGAGATGCTTAAGACCCATGATTGATAGAAATAAAGGGGAGTACCATCTGATTGATGATACCCCCCATATTATTAGAACAAGTACTCAGTCGTCGTACCAGCTGTAGGGTTAACGCCTCCGTTAAGGACTGCGTCAACTGCCTGCTGTGTAGAAACTTCGTAGATGATAGCAGATGCGAATTGTGAACCCTTCACAACATCGCGGTCACCATCAACTCTGTATACAACCTCATAGCGATCCCAAGTACTGCCATCAGTTACGAAGTCAGCATAGGTCTGAGGGAAGTACATGCGGTTGAAGTTACCTGCGTACTCACGAGCCTTCAACTCATCACCTCTAGCTTGCCAGTCGTTACCAACTCCTGGATCCCATGCAGCTTGCACAGTACCTGAAGTTTCAACTTCGTCTTCTTCGTTCACCGTAATAACTTCGAAGACAACGCCTGCGTGACGTGCTGTAATGTCTGCATGCGTAGTGCTGCTTCCATCTACAGTAAACATGGAGTTGAACGTGTTGTTGTTCTGGATAGCCGTAACGATGTTAGCGACTATAGCAGGCTCATTAGCACCTTTAGCAACAGCAAGATTCAACAACTTGTGGTTAGTCGTATTGAACTGACCCAGTGGGAACTGATAACCAGCACCGCTCAAGTCTGCAATAGTAACCTCATTGTTTACATAGCTGACGTAGTCAGTCGGAGTGTTCCGCATAACAAACCTCAAAGAGATGTTATTGCCAGCATCAGCATTAGTGGGAGTAACTCTCATCTTGTGCAAAGTACTCGCCTGATATCCAGCTGCAGTAACTCTTACGAGGTTTGCAGCATTGATAATTGGAGTAGCAATAGGATTGTTAGTAGCAAATCCTTGTGCAATCTGAAAGTTACGGAACAAAGGCAGTGCCTTCGCAACCGCTACACCAGTTCCACTACCATCATCAACCAAACTTTGGAACAAAGCACTACCAAACCATGCACCTCCAGTTGCAGCATCTATATTCCAGAATCCAAGCTCACCAGAGCCGAGATCCGTGAATCTGTCAGCTCCAGCAGCACCTGCTACTTGAAGAGCTGCTACATTCTTAAAAAAAACTTGTCTCATAATTTAAAGTTTAAAGACATTAATAATTATTCACTCTCTAGGACTTCCCTAGATTGTGTTTGATATCTAGGAGACTCGAAGCCTTCCAAGATACTTTTCACTGCCATTTCTACGACCTCGTGGTGCGTATGTTCTGGCAGTTCGCATCCTACCCCAAACCTCCTTGATATGGCTGCAGGTTTACGAATGTATTTAATTTGTACCGAGTTAGGTATAAAAGTATTATTGGTATACAAATCTAAGAAAGTTTCCTGAACTGTATACAATATTCCTGTAGGGGAAGTGCTATTAAATGGGTCATCAAGAATTGCATAGATATCGTCTTGCTGAGAAAACTTGCAATTTGTTCTTGATATTCTTACCTGCGGTGGAGCAGGGAAATTATAATTAGCTATCCTAGTCTCGATGTATGTAGTCGTAGGAGCTATGTTACTTATTTGCTCTAACGTTTGCAGAGTGCTTGGGTTTACCCAAGTAAGTACAGCATAAGCTCCATTATAGTCTTCTGGATTTATTTCCTCAGTAGTTTGGTCAGACATCGCTTGACCATCTATTGGAATAAACCCATCCCCTTCTTGTTGGTACATCCGCTCTAAATAAAGCTCATTACCATCGGCGGGTGGTGAGTCAGTAGCTACGGTATCAAAGTACCTGTCTGTGTAACTATCGTTGTTAGACAAACTGGGGTTGATGTTAGCACCGTAGTACGGACCTATCAAATAGTCATAGCTCAAACCTTCTTGGCCGTATATGACTATCTCTGGCACTCCTTGCGTATTAGGTATAGCAATGCTTTGCAGCATGTACCCAGGTTGTGGAGCAGTCAGGGATATCTTTAAATAATCTTTGTACACGTAACCTTGAGCTACTTGCACAGGATCTTTCCTACAATCGTAGGTTACTTCTGACAACACATTCACAAGGAACATGTAGTCGTTCGGAAACTTGTATCTGTAGATGTCAATGTTTCCATTAGTTCTAGACGTATACCCTATCCCCATATAGCTGGAGTTCTGTGTAGTATAGTCTTCAACAAGATGGCGGAGGTCATCGAGTCTCTTCTGAGACTGTTCAAACCCCCGCCGATACTTATTGCCTTGCATGTTGTAGCGTTGGGAGATAAGTCTGCGCACAGCAGTGTTAAGCTCGTAGTCAATTTCTTCTGCGAGCATGTTATCTGCTTGGAATGATGCAATCTTTTGCACCCCCAAGTTTACTGCTATGTGCATCTCCTCTACTGTCATGCTAGTGTTTTAAGCTTAGCTCTCATGGCATTCAATGCCCCAGAGTTTTTCTTGTTATTAAAATATACGATTGCATCAGTCATATCTGACCCAATTGTTTCGTCTTCGTGGATAATCTGATTACCGATCTTTCTAAGAACTCCTTTCTCAACGAGCTCCTCAATCTCAGCTCTCACATCTAGATTCTTATCTAGTGATACTTTCAAAAACACTCCAGGGTTTCTATCCTTTTCCCCATACAAGCTATTTTCTATTTCCATAGGTGTAAGCTTGTCCGTGTTCTGCTTTGTGAGTACCCGCAAGACTCTCTTCATCTTATCTACATTAGAAGAGATCTTAATGAACTCTTTGTCTGCATCCTTCTTAAGCTTGATCTTGTTGTTAGACTTAATCAAATCCTCTTCTGGATCATAGATGTAGAACTTCTTACCAGGTGAAGTTTCCATGTCAGTCTTACTAGTACCTACTTGTCTATGACGTTGGCACCAACGGAAAGTTGCGTAATCCTGAGGATTAACAGCATCATCATTATCGTCCATAGAGATATCAAGCTCTACGCCTTCAAATGGAACTTTAAGACTCATATTGCACCAAAACTCTTTTTCGGCCCCAGCCCAGTTTGGGTGGTCAGGTGGAACATCTAGTATTCTTCTAAGATGCTTTTTAGACTCTTCGTCTTCGAACCCTTTGAGAGGTTGCCTGCCCACATAAATTGAACCGATAGAAATCCTAGCTCCTGCGAGGATGTCTTTTGGTAAGTAGCCGTTAAGCTCCTTACGTCTGATGTACACTTTTTTGTTTTGCATGTTCTTTTTAGTTTAAGAATAACTTCTTTGTATTTGGTGCAACGGGGGAAGCTACACGTCGCAGCCTCCCCCTATGCAAACCAAACACCAAATTACGATGCAGTGCAAGTCAAATCGAGCGAAGTATCGAATCTGCGGAGCAGGATACCAGCTGTCTTCAACATGTGCACGCTAGCACCGTCTATATCACTTGCGCGTGTGTCTGACTCCTTGAACCCTTTGGGTACAACAGAACCAGCAACAGCCCAACGAAGCATCTCACGACCCTTCTTATTAATCATCTGAAGGTTGTTCTCACCGTCATAGTTAGACTGGTCAACAAACACCATGCGATAGCTCTCCAATGGGAGACCACTTTCAGGGTGCTTCTTAGACGCTTGAGCAACAGGACCATGGTCAAACAATGGAGACTTCACCACGTTTACCGTGTGACCATCAACGTGGTCATAGCTAGTGAAGTAACCAGTGATACCAAGGCTACGACCGCTTCCAGTAATAAACTTAGACTCAGTAGTTCTGAGGTAAGAGTTAGTACCGCTATTAGTAATAGCAGTAGAGCTAACACCGTTAGCGTAGTAGTTACGCAGAGCCTTATCGAACTCACGTGCACCACCAACACCTGTATACAGAGTAACCTGCTTATCAGTAGCATCAGTCATACCGTAGAACAAGTCACCAATCACATTCTCAATCTTCTTCTGAGTGAGAGTAGAATAAGTATCCTTGTTAATGATCTGCTCAAGCAAACCAGGACCGGAAACAACAGGCTGACCATTCTCGTCAGTCATTTGTGTACGACCTGCGTCATCGTGTGTACGCTGTCCATACCAATAGTACATCTCACACTCCTCTTTAAACTTGAGCATGTGACGGTACTCTTCGTAGTCCATCCAAAGCTTGGTAGAGCTGCCTTCCTTAGTTGGGAGGTTAAACTCAGCAACGTAGTCCTTAGCGTTACCAGAGAACTGGTAAGACTTACGGATCGTTCCAATCTTGGAGCGAACGAGGCCAGGTGATGACCAGTTGGAAGCATTACCTCTAGAGAAGTCGATTCCAACGTTAGCATACAACATACCCCAGAGTGCACCAGCAGCGAGATCGCCTCCAGCACTAGCGCTCATTCCAGCAGAGCCGGGACGAACCAATTGCAAGGTATATTCATATCCATCACCAGTAGGCTCAGGGTCTTTCATGATACGCGCGAGCTCACCAGATTGGGAAACAAGCGTGTATGGGAAAATGAACCATTTGTCAGGGAAGGTCACCTTAAACGTAGTGCCATTAGCACCCACGTTAGTTCCGGAACCTTTTACGGACACAATAGGGCGAACGTTGACTTCATGAGTCTTAACACGGTACTCGTACTCAAAACGATTAATCGAGCGTGTGTTACCAACTCCTTCGGTCAGAAAAGAAAGTGGAAACTTCTTTTCTTCACGTCCAGCCAAGTGCGTAATAATTGGGGAGAGTTCTTCTGGTTTCTCCATCAACGCATTAACCAACGAGTTAGTGTCGGTCATCTGCGAATCGTTATAGTACGTTTTCAGTACTTGCATCAAAGCCATGATTGTTTATATTTAAAATTAAGATTGCTTAAAAAAGCGCGTTTATGTCCAGATCGTCTGGATCAAATGCTGTTTGTTTACGTCTGCTTTGACCTTTAGCATTACGTACTTTCTCTTGGTTAGAGACAATACGTTCACGCAGATTGCGTGCGCTTTCAGTCTTAGCTTTCGTAGAAATAATATCTTCTAGTTGAAACCCGCTGAACATGAGGTAATCCAGTGCAAGCTTGATATCCATAGGAGCTTCTGAATAATCAGCATCTCTTTGGGTTCTTCCAGTTTCGTCTACAGGAGCAGAGATGTAATCAAAGAAAGTAGACTTGTCTCTGTCAGGAATCTTAATCCCTGCAAATTCACGTCCTTGCTCTAGTGTATCAGCTACTCCATCCCAGAACTCTGCTTGCGCAGCTTCTCTCTCCTCAAACTCTGCAAGTTGCTGTTGATACAGCTCTTGACGTTGTTGATCTTGAACTTCAGCAAGAGATGACTTTGCAAGGTTAGCTTTATCAAAAAGCTTACCGCTGTCTTCGTAGTCATCGAGCATATCCTGAATGAAAGCTTGGTCATGCCCTTTGTATTGGAAGTACTGAGACAGTACAGCCTTTTGGGTCATGGTATCCTTCTCACTCAGCTCCAGGTTACTGAAGTCGTTCTGAGGGTTGTGTGCTTCAAAGAACTGGTTAGACTCTCCTCCTGCGAGTACAAAGTCTAAATGCTTTTGAACCTCAGGGAATTGCTCGAACAGTTCTTGTATCTGATTCTCTGCAACTTCCTGTGATATATCTCTCACATACTCAGTTAGACCTTCGACAGTATCGTCGTATTCGTTTTCAAGCTCATATCCTAATACTTCGGATATTTGGCTGGAGATAGGAGCGTCGTCAAAGTCTTCACCGTCTTCGTGCTGATCTTCTACGTACGTCTCTTCTTCTTCGCGCTGATAATCATCTGTATCATCAGCATCTTCATCTCCATACTTTCTAACGTCTTCTTCTAACTCTGAGTTTAGTGGTTCTTTCTCCTCAACTTCTTGAGGGGGTGTTTCTTCAGCTACGTCAAGGCCCGGGGCCCCGTCGCCGATAACGTCGTCAAACGATATCGAGCCAAAGTCTAGTTTGTCATTTGGGTCTGCCATTTTACAAAGGTATTTAGTGTTAGTGGGTTTGCATTTATTAAATTATTTTTTACAGTGTCCATTATTATATGTCACTGACCTTTTCGTACTGCTTTTGTTTGAGCTCTAGCTTTTTTGCGAACTGCGTTAACTCTCGCTTTTCTTTGTTTAGCAGTTTCTATTTTTCCTTTCACAGAATTAGCAGCCTGTTCTACTTTCTGCTTGTTAGATTTCTTTACTTCAGGAATAGTTTCAAAGCTTTTTACTATGTCCTGACTGTTATTTTCTGACTCTATTTTACTAGCCCTTCTGCGGTCAATCATACTTATATTTTCCGTTTTAGGCATGTTTGCTGATAGTTCAGCTTGCTTCTGCAAAGCCTTCGACACTAAGTCAGCTTGTTTTTGATTATGCTTTGAATCAGAAAGGTTTCTCTGCATTCTAGGAGTTTGTCCTATATATCTGTAGTAATCCCATCTACCTTCTTTGGTATCACCTGCTTTATCCTTTATGTCTTCTGCTTTAAGCATCCCCTCCATGAAGTTCAACCGCTCTCCGTTTACAGCCGAATATGCTTTTATTAATTGAGGATCGTCAGTTTTCTCACTTAGTATAGCTGTGTGATGAGGTCTAAGTGACATGCCTTTGCTTTCATCTCGGTAGTCATTTACTACATGCTCGTACATAATTCCTACATCACCTGAAACCGCCTTATCTGCGGATATTTTCTGGAAAGGATTCTCTCCTTTATTTGCTCCTCCTACAAATCCAAAGTTCCCTGAATATTCTGGCACATCTTTAGCACCTGCTTTTTTATATGTGTAACATCCATAAGGAGTACAGTACAGCTCATCGTCTGCATCATACTTCTGATTGTTCATCATCATAACATTATTCTCGGGAATAGCTTCTATCAGTTCTGGGTATTTTTCTTGTGCTTCTTTCTCTAACTGTTTGTACTCTTTTGGACTTGTGTCAGGGTCCCGCATTTTGTTGAAATGCTTTTTATGCGGCGAATAGTCACTGAAATAACCAGCATCCTTAATATCTTTGTTTAGAGCCGCAAGGTTTTGAGCTGTAGGGATAACGTTATTTCTCACATCTTGAACTCTTTGTTCTTCAGCTCTAAGATTGTCCTGCTGTATTTTAATATTCTCAGTTTGGTTAGATAATTGAGTATCAGCAAACTGTGTAGGATTGTTAGATGCTAGAGCAGGGAGTAAATAGTCTACTACACTTCCTTTTTGGGCAAGTCTTCTTTTTTGGGCAAATCCTCCTTCCTGTCTTTTATTCATTAAGCCTGCTCCTACTCCTAATGGAGCTAAGCCTTTAAATATGTCGGAACTGCTCATGTCAAAGAATCCCACATTACCTACTCTAGACTTCAGATAATTCCCAGGTTTATTGTTGTGTATGTTGACGTATTTAGACATGCCCCCGTCATCTAGTCCATACATTATTCCATAGTTTACGTCTTTGTCTACCAAAGCGCTTCCTATGTCATCCGTCATTATGTGTTTGGTCTTTGGGCCGTATTTCGGTATATGAGCTCCTTGGTGTGTCCTCAGAACATCTTCAAAGTCTGGGGCACCTGATGGTTTTCTGTGTGTTATCTTGTCAAACCATTTCCCCCAATAATCGAACCTGTCAGCTCTTGCCTTTTCCTTTGCTATCGTTGCTGCTTTAAATTTGTCACCAAATTCTTTTTCTTTTATTTGAGGTATTACAGTCTCTCTTTTGAACTTGGCTTGTTTAGCCAACCAATCTTTGCTTTTACCCCCAATTTCTACACTGCCCCAAAAGTCACCTTCACTTACTATAGAGTACTTATTTTTTGACTTAGGCTGCAACAAATTCATTGCACCTCTATATACACCTGTACCATCAATAACTTCTCCAGTACTCTGCGGCCTAACTAGTGGTACATCAAATTTGTTTACTGTGCCAGGTGTTACGTTCTCAGGAGATGGTAGACCAGTGTAGTTTCTAGCTAAGTTTTCATCTGCTGTAAATACAGCTCCTCCCCCAATATCTGACTCTATGGGCGTCATCGATGACACACCTCTATAAAGCTTATTAGCCCCTTCTGGGAAAGCCTTTTTAAAGTGTGAGCTATTTTCTTGTATGAATTGCGCAGGACTACCTTTGTATGCTGATCCATCAGCATTCTTCATCCAAGTCCCACTTTTCTTAGTTTGGAATTCTATCTGCTTGTACTCATCCATCAAGCTAGGATGGTTAGGAGTATCAGGGTTCCACTTTGCCCAGTCTACCTCAGACTTAAACTTTTTGTACCTGCGTGCCTGTATTCCCTTACCTACAGATCTAGCTGCTGCTGTTAGGGCTATGTCTAGTCCTCTGTCTATAGGTAAGAAGCCTATACCTCCTGCTATTTGACCTATGTTAGAAGTACTAGGGTTATCATACTCATAAGCTGCTCTAGCTTCATTGTCAGCCCCAAGACCTGGGGGAGTCATGAAAGCAGTATTGGGGTTGACACCTTTGGCTATTTGCTCTCTTCTTTTTTGGTCGGCCTCAAACATTTTATCTAGACCTTTTTTCTCCCTTTCACTGATGTCAGGTTGTGGTCCTAGAAATGTTTGTGTGGGTTTAGGCGAGGCCTCATTGAGATACATCTCAGGAGGTCTAGGCATAGATACACGAGTGTTGTCTGACGCAAACCCACCCTCCTGCATACGCGCGGGAGACTCAAGTACTGTACCGTTCCTAGGACCAGAATCTATATTAGTGAGGCCGGGAGGTACATTTTCATATGACTTGACTAAGTGTCCCTGCTCGTCATACT
>Ga0196887_1000413_pt1 | contig 21150 bp, 37 predicted proteins | sample VirMetDEL_Mar_31_FD_169094 | JGI IMG/M metagenome (GOLD analysis project Ga0196887, IMG submission 169094) | Aqueous microbial communities from the Delaware River and Bay under freshwater to marine salinity gradient to study organic matter... | ecosystem: Environmental > Aquatic > Marine >... | reverse complement strand
ATTAGGAGTACTACAAGGAAATTTTTCATTGTATTTCTGTATTTAATGATTAATAAAGTATAAATATATAAAAAAAATGCTTCCCTACTACAAGAAGCATTTTTCATATCAACTAATTAACTAAAAAACATACCAACCAAATATGTCTTATGAAAACATAAATATACAACTTATTTCGGAACTGTATAATCAAGGATAATATGAACCATAGCCTCAAATTTAAAATTGTCAGCAATCTCACTCGCGCTATTTTTGTGAAAAGTAGGATATAAAAAAATATTGCAGTACCCATGAATCTCAGCACCATCCATACCCTTATCTATCATACGAGCAATAATATCATCATTCCAATATGGCGTCTTACACCTACTCATATTTCTTATTCTTTAATCTGAAACATTCCTCAGTAAAACCTCGCATCAATAAACGATTCCGAATACGCCTCTCTAAACATAATTCTACCATAACACCACTATTTATATTAATATCTATTAAGCAAAACTACGTCAAATAGACGTAACAAAAAAACCAAACATAAAATAAAAAATTTCCAAAATTTATTCGCTCGTTTGCTTAATAGTAAAATTCCCCCTACCATAATCTTGTTTATGGGGTAGGGGGGTCTCTATTAAAAACTCATAAAAGAGAGTCCTAATCGTTAGTGTCTCTTTATAATTTAATTTATTTACTATGTCTTATTTATCATCACTTCGTACCAAAGTATCGACCCTTAATGCACAACCTGTGCCTAACTCTTACACCAAGCTTGACATCTTTCGTGTTAAAGCTACAGTTGTTGCTGGCTTTACTGTGGGGTATATTCAAGGATCATTAACTAAAACTAAATAGACTCATGGCTATCAAGAAATCTACTACCATTGCATCAGCTGTCGCTGCTGCTGGAACTACTGCATCCATCTGGCATGCCTCTACTGCCACTACTATGGCTGTCACATCTACTGCTGGCGCTACCGCCGGCTCAGGCACAATGGTCTTTAAGACTGTTGCCGCAGGCTTGGGCTCCAAGCTTCTCATCGGTGCTTTATGCATCGGTGCTACTGCTGCCGTCACCTACATGGTTTACACTCACCTAGAGAGTAAATCATAAACTCATAAAAGAGAACTTTTGTTCATCCTCTTGCTCATCCTCTTGGATAGGCAAGGGGCTTTTTCTAATTCTGTCGTGTAGTATGTGCTACACCTGATGAGGTTGTTAGACCGAAACAGTTACTTAATACTTATTCTAATGGTACATTCCTTCTCATCCGACTATAAGAACGGCAACATCACTATCACCTTCACCGATGGTGATGAGGTTAAGACGATCTTCTTTGTTAATAGCACTGTCGCATACGACATCGCTTATAACACACTTCAATGGCGATATGATATGTCTGGTTACACAGAATATCAAGGAGACTCTGGCTACTTAAAAGCCATCACACACATGCGCAAATGTGGTCTCTCATTCATGAAGCATCCACAAGATTGCGACATGTTTATTCCCCACTATAAAGCATGACATCATGTCAATTTATAGCCTTCAAACTACATCTGTAGAGTAAGCGAGATCTGTTTACCCAAATCTATTAATCTATTTTGGGTAAGCAGGATCTGTTTACCGCCCGATTACGATGATGCCAATGTTTACAGGGCTTCACACGTTTTACCTAAAAAAGTCGTATAGTATATACTATATATACCGACGGACTAGGACGTGGCAGAGACTGACAGAGTGTGCTCAATCAGTATGTGTCCTCTTAGTCTAACTTGGTAAACCACTGCGGTTCTCTGCGGTGTTATACTAATGTTATCTGTCTTATTATAAGCTGTCATTGTTTGTTATTAAAAAGGCGTAGTTATGTGCCTACTATGGTGCATTACTATTTTGTTATTTATAAACATCTTTTACTTTATTAACGTAGTGATTGCTTGCGGTCACTATGTTGATTTATTTAAGTTACTGCGGTAGTTTACTATCGCTTCGTCTTCGTTCGGTGCTACGCACCTCTCTCATCCTCGCTAGGGGATATTATTTAATTTATTATTTATTTATTTAAAATCATCTGATTCCAAGGATGTAAAATACTTGGTCACTATTGTTATGATATCTATATCGCTTGATGATGTTGTTATTGCGAAGCAATCTGCTACTGGTTATGCACCTCTATGTATGGAGGTTGCTAACGTTGCAATATATCTTCATCGTGAGAGAACACATGGGTTCTCTAACTACTCTTTCAGGTTATGTCCTGACGACAACTGCTATTATGGTAAGATTCGAGGCTCTGTTCAAGGGCTTGAGCTTGCTATGGCAGATATTGAATTCTTTGGTATTTCTATCAAAGACTTCGACAGATACCTACGTCCTCTTTTAGACGACTAGGTATCAATGCATGTATGGTATGATTACCTAGAGGTTCGATTCCTCTTCATGCAGCTAACTTTAAATCTAAAAGGTTGTGACTTACCACACACATTTATTATGAGAAAATTATCTTTATTACGTGAATCTCTTATGCAGTCTAAGACTGCTGCTACTTCTATGGAAACCTTCAACAACTTAAGGTTTACTAGTCTATCCTCTGCTTATGAACATAAGATTGTTGCTGACAAAATCAACTCAAACAATTACAAAACTATGCTTACTGCTAGTGGTATTGTTTGGGGTGCTGCTATTGGAACTTATGTTGCAGGCTCAACACTACTTGTTGCAGGCGCAGTATTAGCAGGAACTACTGTTGTTGGCACTGCTACTGCTCTTGCTGTTAACAACAGGCGTATTATTAAAAACTCTAATGAGTTTTTGAATAACGGAGATTACATTACTCCTGAGCCTATAACTATTAATCTTTAATCTATAAACTATGTACAATCCTCGTCTTATTATCTCAGCTATGAGAACTTATGGTTGCTCTGCTATTGAAGCTATTCAATGGCTTGGGCAACCTCATGAAAATGCATTCTTATTTACTAACGGCAATGTTCATATTCCAGAGTGCTGGAATACTGATGCCATTTAAAACCTATCTATTATGGATTCTTATTTCCTTGCACAGTTATTACGTCTAAAGATACACCTAATCACTATCAATGATTGTGATGATGTTGTTGCCTACTATACTGAAAAGTTTGTCAATACTGATAAACACGTCTTCATTTATACTCATGGGTACTTCAGTACCAATTCTAATAGTTGGGTTAATAAAACCCATATCGTCACCTCCAGTGAGGATCTTGAGTATCACCTAAAGAACTTTGGTAAATCTTTTTACTAAAAACTATATAAACTATGAATTATAATATTCCTGTTATTGAATTAGACCTATCCATTCGGCTTCTCAATGTGTTAAAGCGTAATGGTATATTCTTTTTGTCTGACATTAAAAACATCGATAATGTTAAATGGCTTGACAAACGTACCAAAGATGAGCTATTGTTAGCTCTCAAAAACTCATAAAAGAGTACCACGTATTAAAGAGTTTCTTGCGTGTCTAAATAACGAAGCCTCTTAACCCTAGCCCTCTTTTGGGGGCTAACATTGCGCGATGTCAAGCGCATTATAAGTGTGACCACATTTATTATGAAAGCACCTGCTTTTAAATCAATCCTAGCTACGGCTATTGGGTATGCCTCTGGCGATGCCCACATTATTGTTCAATCAATGGCTGACGGTATCGTTCGCTTTGAGTCTAAGCTTGTTAACAAGCTGACCAAAGAATCACGTCACGACATTGAAAAACAACGTCATCAGCACACAGTTGAGACACAAGAGCTTGTTAAAGCCACTACTGCTAGAGCTGTAGGCTTTATCGGAGCGATATTCAAAGCTTCTACTAAACCATTAGTTAGTGGTGAGAATATAAATTTCGAGGAAGGACAAACCATTTATGCTCCTGAATCAAATGCGTAACTCTCACAAGGGAGCTATATTATTTATAGCCATCTGTATATTGGCATTCCTAATTGGCAGTTATATCTTAACTGCTACATTCTTTGGAGTGCTAATATTAGTTGGTTTAATAGTGCTCATCGAAAGCATCCCACCTTTACGGTGGTTGATGGCAAAGACCTCAAGAGTCGTAGACATATGCATCTTTGTATTCTCCATTATAGCAATGGCATCTTATGGCTTAAACATCACCGCTGCGCTTACCGTAGCTGGTGTTGGTTACACATTGATATATGCACCCCATTTAAGGGAGCAGAGTATCATTAATAAAAACAAAACTAACCGATCCGCAGCGGCCGGTTATAAATCTAAATTTAATCACAATCCAAAATAAGTATTATTATGAGAACTAAATTCGTACCAGTTACATTAGTAACATCTTCGGACCAGCAAGACGCTATAATGTCTTCAACATTTCCAATCTTCAGCTCTAATGAGTTTAAAGAAACAAGATCTTCTGTCTTAGAATTCTTAGACTCATGTGTCTATATCACTAGACCTATGAGCATACCTAACCAGTATTCTAAATTTATCAATCGATACTTTCCTGTCTCTGAAGCAGGAGTAGAATCACTGATAAAGTTTCGTAAGCATAACCGTCAATCGATTAAGCAACGAAACAAAGGCGCTGTTAAAGCGCAAGCTATGTTTGTTCGTGATATAAAACAAACAGCTTAAAAACAACAAAGCCCAGTTCTACAGAGAGCTGGGCTTGTTTTCATATATGAAGATAATGTCAATAACCTAAAATATATGAACACTACAAATATATGCTATTTATACTTACGAGTTATAACTAGTACTAAAATTCTTTGTGTGTCCATCTACCTAATGGTACATGATATTTACATTCTTTTTTAAGATTATCCATATCAGGCTTTCCAATGTAATGCATTGCCCAAGGTAGTACTACAAAGTATCTAACCGCATCAATGGTATATTCATTCATAAAGCCAATACCTATTAACTTGTTTTTGTCTCGGTGAAATGACTGCTTGTGTTTATAATTATAACTCAAGTAGTCGCCGGGCAAGAACATCTTTTCTACCGTATGACCTTGCTTTGGTCTACGGTTCCAGACATCCCTCAACAGCTTGTTAGAAGTGGCTGATAGTTGATACATATTATCAATCAATTCATCACTGATAACTCGTGCGTACTTACTACTGTATTCTTTGAGAAGGGTTCGGACTATTTGTTGTTTCATATTGCTTATTCTAAGTTATTGACACTACAAATATATATAATTCTCGGTAAGCAAGATCTGTTTACCGTACTACATTTATTAATTAATTATTTAATACATTTATTATGAGAAATTTAAGCTTAATGATTGTCGGATTTAAAATAACTAGCTATGTATCATCAACACGTAAAGCTAATGTTAGCGTGGTCTTCGGAGAAGAAGGAGACTTGAAGCGTAAGCTATTCAAGAACATGACCATTAGTGGTCTATTGCGTTCACGTCTGGATAGACAAACGCAAGGATATGAGGTAGGCACTCAATATTTATCTGTAAACAATAGTACAGATTGGAAAGAGAATCCTTTTCAACTAATTCGCTATGGTTCTAAAGAATCTCCTGAGTACATGTTGGACTGCGTAGATAAACGCAACAGCAGTAAGAAGGTATCTCAAAGCCCTATCGATGGTAGTAATGTTATTACCTATAAGAACAGATGGCACAAGCCAGAGTTCTACTTACGTTACAGAGATAATACTAAAGCTACTGTATAATGAAGCATCTAAATAAGACCGAAAAGGTCTACATAGCCAGCATCGTAGTTATATCTACGGTGCTTGTCGCTGTATGCGCATACAAAATCATTATTCATAATCTAAACATACTCTAATGGCAAAGCCACTATACCGAATACTAAGTCCTGATGGTTTTGATATTTATCAAAACAAGCTATATCTTAAGTCTGAGATTAACGATGCTTATCAAAAATGGAGCGATGGCTTCAAACATCAAGGCTATTATAGTTTATTAAGAACTAAAATACCACTTGACAAACTCAAAGACTATTGTATAATAAATAAAACAAGAGCCAAGCGTTACAAATCTAAAGAGATTTTGAAGCTTGATGATTTGTATGAACTACAAGACTCATTCTGTAGTTCTGGTATTACATTCCAATACAGGTTAACTGCCGGTGAACTTAAATGGGCAAGACATATTAATGGTAAATACCTTATTGCTGATTTTGTTTTCGAAAATATTGACGAAAACAACATACTTACTTTCTGGGATCCTGAAGAACTTAAACAAGTTATCGAGGACGATGGCATGCCTCCGAAAGCTGTAATGCTTTCTGATGATACGGCTTTACAGAAATTATTCTTTTGGTTATCTTGAACAATTAAATCTTAAACTTATGGAAACTCTATCAATTGTTTTGACAATACTTTACATTTTAATGAACCTCATCTATATGATTAAAAGCCACAGGTTTTTAGGTTGTATTTATGGAAAATACAATTCACCCATACATATTCTTTCATTTGTTCTTATATTAGCATACTTCTATGTGATTGTGTTTCGAACAGATTGGTATTTGTATAATATCATTAGCATTTTAATAGGAGCTCTAATAGGTGCCTGGGCTACATTCTTTGCGAAGCGATTCATAAAACATAACGATCTTGTAGAAAATGCTTATAAGAATTATACTCATATTAAAAAAGATGATAATGAAATTAACAGCTAGGCAAATAATAACCAGCAAGGTCTTACATATCAACGGAACTAATCGCACATATTCAATGACTCCAGAAGGTCAAGTTTATAATCGTTTTACCAAAAAGATTCTCAAAGAGCTTGAGCATTCTTCTGGTAGTGGAAACAAATACGTTTCTATTCGAATAGCAAAAGATAAAACTAGCTTCAAGGTTTATATTGATAAATGGCGTAATGAATTGTTTCCTAAAAACTCATAAAATGAAATACATGCATTCTAAAGCCCTAACTATAGGCAAAAGGATACTAGGGTATCTTTTAACGTCAGGATGGTTTATAATAGCCATCTACTGGATGTCGAGAGCATATATCTGTTAAGATATATTCCTTATCTTTGAATATATTAATATATAAATCTATTCAAAATGAGTGCATCTGCAAGAAAAGATTACGGAGCTGGAGCCGTAATCGACCCTTCACAAGAAACGGTGAAGCGTATTAACAACATGAATAACCCATATAGTGTTCAGCAACTAGGGTTAGACAAAAGTGATGATAACGGAGCATCGCCTAAATACATCGCGATTACATCCGAATCATTAGATGCTTTAACAGCTAACACCAGAGTATTACTTGGTAACCGAGAGGGAGTTGTTAAAAGCGTAAATACACCAGTGGCAACGCTAGTGGATTGTGTTATCACTATTCGTGATAAAGAAAAAGTTGATATTGACACAACCTACACAAAGGCTGAACTGTTGGCATCACCAATTATATTCTTTGCGACGAACGCATAGAATACATTTTAACTTATGAATTAAGCTACCATTCTTTGGTGGCTTTTTTTATGCAATAAATTATAGCAATGAGTCAAACAATTAAAAAGTTAGATCTTCTCAATGAGAAGACAACAGTAGACAACTACCCTTACGGTAGAAAACAATGCGAAATGACATTCGCAGTTGAGCATAAAACAGGTAAAGGATTTCGTACTTGGAGACAATCCAAGAACCCTACAACTGGTAGATTAAACAAACCAAAGCTTAGTACATACTACAGTTTCTTGGCAATGTATATGAATGAAGATAATCACGTAAAATATTACGCGAATAATATTCGAGGTATTGATGATGTTAAAAATCTACAGCAATGGCTTAAAGTACACGCTGATCAGATTAATTTAACAGACGAAGAATCACAAACCTTATGGTGTACCATTGTAGCATCGTATAAAATTAGCATGGCTTGGTTCGACTGCAAGGAGGGATTTACTATTAAAGATGCACTAGAGGCTTCCCCAATCAAAGACCTCATCACTTGCTACGGTTCTCATGCACCTATCCAACAATTAATTGATGTAGAACTAGACCGACCTGAAATGGAGGCTATGCGTAAAACTAAATCGTAAAATGAAAAACCTCATAATAGTTTTATTGTTTACTTGCATGCAAGTAATGCAATCACAGAATGCTGTTGGTTTTAGCGCAAGCTTAGACAACAAGCTGACATTCCTAGAAGACAATCATGGCAATATGCCATTTACTCTTGACTTATCTACAAAGATGTCGCTACAAGGGTATCAGAAAAAGCTAGGTTACTTACAAATTGCTATTAAATATGAATATGCAGATTTGTCTAGTGGAGACTTCCATAGATATGCAGCAGAAGTAGGATACGTATTTACCAATGGAGCATTAGGATTAATGCCTTCGGTTGGTTACGGATTTATAGGGCGCGAAAATAGAGGCTCTACTCAATCTTGGGAGTTTGGTATAATGCCATCGTTCTTAATAATCCCTAACTTAAAGCTTATTGTTGGATTTGTTTGGACAGAGAGAACAGACCTTCTAGGTCAATACAGATTTAATATTAACACAGGCTTACAATTTGATATAGCCTTAAAAGACTACAGATAACTATGGACAATTTAATATTTATATTAATAGCAATAATATCATTCGCGTTAGGCTTTACAGTAGCCTCAAGAATGATGAGAGAAAGAATGGAAGAATCTATTGATGCTTTAGACGATTACTATCTTAAGGAAAACCAGAGCTTGATCAGTAAGCTCCATAAAATGAGATTGAGAAGAAATGAAATAGTATCATTTGTAGACAGCAGTGAGTTTGCTGACCTGCTCCATAAGTTTCGACATGGAGACAGGGCTAACATTAAACAAAATGCTGACAGATTCAGAGCATTAAAAATATCATTAATTTCTAAACTAAACGATTATAATGAGAACTGAAACGATAGTGATATACGAGTTTCATGAGCTTGACATACCTGTTCAACAAAGTCTTGTTGATAAAGTTGAGGTATCCACTGAGTTTATATATCAAGACGCAGAAGAAACTGTCAAATCTTTTTGTAAAGCATTTGACGTTAAAACACACATAAACAATTGGCTTCAATTTGCTTGTTGGAATCCTTATCTAGATCACGAATATGAACAAGAAGTTTGTGAGCTTACAGGTATGCGATTAAGAACATATCTAATTAATAACTATGGACATGTTTTGTACAAAGGTAAATACTATGGTAACCTTTCTAAAACTCATAAAAATGGAACTCCTATACTTGTATGTAAAGCACATCCGGCTGGAATGAGACATATCAAAAGATATTCAAAAGTTATTTTTGAAAGAGATTGTAGTTTAACTGGAGTTTGTTATGACATTTCTATAATGAAACCAATTTATAATTTCATTGACAACCCTAATGAAGTTGATACTATCGATGTATTATTTGACAATTGCTTCACTTCACTTGAAATAGACATTAAAGGTCAAGAAGATTATTATCATACAGATGATGCTAAAGCGGAGCAAGTAGAGATTAACGATAACGAATATTTAAAAGATGGAACAATATGGATAAACGAATAGTAAATTTTCTAGGATTTAATTGCATAGTACAAATAGGTGCTTATGGCAATGGTAGAATGGCAATATCATTGGTGTCTAAAAAAGACCATGAACCAGTGGCTACAGCAACAGTAAACTTGCCGGCCGAACCTATTATGGGAGGTCATGTTTTCATTAAAGATTATTCTGAAAACAAAGGAATGCTTGATGCATTAGTTAGTGCTGGTATTGTTATTTTTGACGAGCATGACCAGCATGCAATTGATACAACAGGACGAAGTGACATGGCTTGGATGGTAAAATATGTACCACCAGGACAAATACCTAAACCACCTAAAGCAGAATCAATTCCAAGTCCTGAAACCTTTTTAAAGACATTAGGTTTTAAACCATATATAAATGCTTTTCCTGATACACATCAATGGAAAGTTCATGATAATTATATGGACAATGAGTTTTGGATTGTACATGATATTGAGATTCTAATGAAAATAGCATATACTGATTCAACTAGAAAGGATCAACAAGCATTTGCTAATCTTGTTTCTAATATGCCCAACCTAATTGCATGCACAGAAATATTGCATGACATACAATATGTTGGTGCCGAGAAAGAAAACTTAGTGGGCCTAATGGTTAGAAACTTTCTAATAGAACTGGGTACTATTAAAAAATGATAAAATATGAAGAATGACACTTAATTTTACAGATGATACTGTATATAACTATGAACCTGGGAGCATTGACAACATACGTCGTATGCTCCCTAAGTTATATGAGGAACAAGTTGAAGATGTTCTTAGAGCTGAAAACAGATACCTATCAGGTGGAAAAGGATATCTGTTCACAAATGGAACAGGTACCGGAAAAACCTATGTAGGTCTTGGTGTAGCTAAGAGATTTTGGGCTCAAAACAAAAGAGATATATTGATTGTTGTTCCAACAGAACAGAAGTGTATTGACTGGATTTCAGAAGGTAGTGTTTTAAACCTTACGATATCTATGCTCAAAGACACAAACGACGGAGGTAGTTTGTTTTGCGTAACTACTTATGCAAACTTCTACCAGAACGATGCATTGATTATGAGAAATTTTGATTTAATAATATATGACGAATCTCATTATTTGAATCAGAACCAACAAGGCAAAGAGACAAGCTACCTATCTAAACACAAGTTAATATCAAAGCTACCATCTGCTTGCAAGGAGTTAGCAAAGGGTGTTATTTCAGAATACCCGCAGTTTAATGATGGTGATGATTATGAAACTTGGAGATGGCAATTAGATGCTTGGAACAAACAGCTTACTCACCATACTGTTAGTCTGGTTGGTAGTACTAAGGTTTTGTTTCTATCAGCAACTCCTTTTGCTTATCACAAGTCTATTAAATATGCTGATGGTTGTTTGTTTGATATAAACGAAACCATTAACGAAGGTTATAAGGATCATCCTTCATACAATGAGCCAGTAGGCTTTGACAATTTCCTTGTACAAAACTTTGGATATCGTATGCGTTACAATAAAGTGACCATACCCGAAAGTGGTGTAGATGTAAATCTTTTAGAACGACAGTTCTTTGAGAAACATAGAGAAATGGGTGTAATGTCTACAAGAGTTTTAAAGCTTGATGTAGATTATTCTAGAGATTTCATAACCGTAGAAAGTGAGATAGGAACTTTCATTAATAGTGGTATGGAACTTTTTCATCATTCAGATTTCAGAGAGAAATATAAATACTTATCTGAAGTTGCAAGTAAAAAATACAATTACTTGTATGTGAATCAACTTTTAGAAGCTGTTAAAGCTCAAGAAGTAATTCCACGAATTCAATCTCATTTAAACTTAGGAAGGAAAGTTGTTATATTTCATGGATATAATAACTCCGTAGTATCACACCCATTTCATTTCGATTTAGACAAGCTTCTTACATCTGACACTGAATGGATGTTTTCTTTGATTACCAAAGAGATTGCTCGTTTCAATATGGAATATCCTGAATATGTAAATCTTGACTTATCTAGGTTAGGAAACACCAGAGAAGTTATCTCTAGTGCATTTTATAATATGAAGCAATACAATGGTACTGTTTCTAAAAAGAAACGGAAAGATTACATAATTGACTTTAATCATGGAGAAACCTATTCTATTCTAGTACAAACTAGAGCAGGTAGAGAAGGTATATCACTACATGATACTGTTGGTGATAAACAGCGTGTTCTTATCAATCTAGGGCTTCCAGTCGCTCCTACCGAAGCTATTCAAACCGAAGGTAGAATATACAGAAGTGGAAGCAAGAGCGATGCTATCTATGAATACATAACGCTTCAAACTAATTTTGAGCGATATGCATTTGCAACCAAGATAGCAGAGAGGTCACGTACTGCCGAAAACCTAGCTATGGGTAACTTAGCTAGGGATTTACATACTGGCTTTACCGAGGGTTACTTAAACTCTCACTATGAACCTCCTACCTTAGACCAAGGTAAAGGCGGTAAAGAATCAGATAGGCAGTTGCTAGACATTACAGATTTCGATAGAGCAAAAACATATTATTTTGCTAAAGGAAAGAAAACATCTAGTAATAAGTCTAGAGAAGGTACAGATTACTATGCGACTCCTGAGCCATTAGGATATAAGATGGCAGAGTGGTTAGATATTAAAGCTGACAAACGAGCATTAGAACCTAGTGCTGGTCATGGTGCAATCGCGAGATGGTTTCCTGAACACTGTAACAATACATTTATTGAACCTAGTTATGACTTACAATCACAATTAGTTATCAATTCAGGAAAAGCAAGAGTTATTCAAGACAGTTTTGAGAACTTTAATAATCATAACAAGTTTGAGTACATAGCAATGAATCCTCCTTTTGGACAAGCTGGTAAAACAGCTATGGAGCATATTGACAAAGCTGTTACTATGCATATGTTTCGATATAGTCAAGAAGGATCTAAGTTGCTTGCTATCGTGCCTCAAGGTAATTCAATGCAAAAGAGATTAGATGCTTTTTATGAAAGCGTTCTCTTTGATGATTTCATAATGACAGGTGAAATTATATTACCTAGTTGCACATTCTCTAGAGCAGGAACTAATGTACATTGTAAAATAATACGAATAGTACATAAAAATACTCCTGGTGCAACATACAATCTAAAGTCAAAGGATTTTAGTTACTGTAAAGACATCGGAGAATTCTTCGATGAAATAGAACATTTTAATTTTTAGAAATTATGGCAAATACATTGAATAGTAGAGAATCTATAAAAGGATTTGATTTTGAATATAGTAAAGAACATAACTTCTACGAGTGTAGAGGTGAAGTGATGTACGACGATGACCACGATCAAATGCCTGAACCAGCTCTTTGGAGAGCTGCTGGAATATTAATTGAAAGACTAAAAGAAAGAGGTATCCAATCTCTTCGTAATCATTCTGAAAAAGGATGGGTAGAAGTTTTAATAAATGATTAGTGGTTCTGATATCTTATACCTTCAAATAAACAAGAAGGTCATTGTATTGAATCACCAATGCAAAACAGAAAACGGTATTGAAAGTGATGAAGATTTTACTGTCTCTAAAATAATAGGGAATTATGAACAACTGGAAATAGTAAACCAGTACAATCAAAAATATATTATTAATCCAAATCAAATAATAAATAATATATATGGCAAATAATATAGTACCAAGTCCAATGAGTGATGCTTTTCACGATTGGCTAGAACAATGCCCTAACGGATGGGTTCGATTAGATGTTCATGAAGATTGGGTAGATTATCAATTTGATATAAAAGAAAAATAATTATGGCAATAGAAATTAAAGTAGACGAGAAACGTGAAAGAATAATTTTCGGAATTGAACACATCTCTGACGAAATGATTGACTTCATTGATAAGCTAGTAAGTATGCCTAGCTTTCCAAACAAGAATGACCTACGAGTACTTGCCGGTATTGAAGATAAAGACTGGCGCGTAGACACTGCAACTCCAATCGATTACTACCGAAGAATTGAAGAGCTATACCCTAACTTTAATAAGGGTAATATGGTTTATGATTATAGCGAGCCTAATACATATGGGGCAATGCTTAACGTAAACGATTTGCTTGCTCATGCAATTATTAAACTTTGTAAAACAAACTAGCATGCACTACACAACGGTACATATCGATGTAGCTGCTCAAAAAGCAGAGCAGTGGAGAAAAGAAGCACAAGCTGAGGTAGACGAGCAAAAAGAAATGCTTAGTCTAGCTATTGCAGAGATCTGGGAACTATTAAGCCTAGAGTCATTTAGAGGTTACAGTGATATCGAAGATATAGCTAGTAGCTACGGAGTTTCAGAAGAAGATTTAATCTTCGGTTTAATTTAAAATTATAACTATGTTCTACGAAGGAAGAGTAAATCAAATATGGAATATTGATGGAGATGAAATATTATCAGTATTAGGACAAGGACAAGAAGTAGAATTGAAGCATGTTAAAAAGAAAGATGGAACTCCATATCAGGCTGGTCTATATGCTGAGATTTTATATGTGTTCGAACATAACGGCAAAAAATATGCTTTTGCAAACGATGCTAGTAGCTGTAATGGAATTGTAGAACTTGCTATACTAGATTTTGATAAAATGATTCAAATCGAAAGCCTAACAATTGGTTGGGTTAAAGGAGATAAGCTAAATTCTATATTAAGCTGTTGCGATAATCCTATGCTTTCTAGAAAAGTTGATATTACATTCGACGAATCAGGGAAAGTAACCAGACAACCCGAAACATACTTTGAGTGTGGTTGTTGTGGTGAAGGATTTAAGAGTACTGCTAAACTACAAGCAATACACGATCAAGACATGGGTTATGGAATCTGCGAAGATTGTGAATGAAACTCCTAAACGATGTTTCCTTGTTGATGGCAAGAGAGTAAGTATCATAACTTCCACCTCACATACATACAATGTGAGGTTTGTGAAGTCTGGTATATTCATGGATGTAAAGAAGTGCTACGTAAAGACGTGGTACCCTAAACCCAAGAAGGTAATACCAAAGAAACCAATTATTAAAACCGAGATTAAAAACTCACAAACTGAATTAAAATTTTAATACAATTTATTATGGAAAAATCTGAATATTTAAAAATGTTACGATGGCCGGAGGCTGAATGGGATTTACTAACTGCTGAAGAAGCTGTACCATTTGTGACCCTTGATGGTCATACTAACAACATGTATGCTGTTGGTGACCCACAAGGAAAAAAGGCATTCGGTTCTGGTGCATTCGTTGTTAAAAAAGAATGGATTGCAAAGAACCTTACTCCTGTTACTAATACAGAAGTAGTTGTTCCACCACCTCCTGTTGAGGAAGTTATTGTTCCTGCATTGTCAGAGTTCTTGAAAGCTCGTATTGCCAACCTCATCAAAATAGGATGGGAACAAATGGATAATTCCGATATGCTTGTCAATACACCTGTAGATGGTGAACTGCTTACATATACGCAGATTGATAATATGGACAATCCAACTTGGTTTTCTAGGATTACAATTAAGCCTAATCCAGTAGCGGAAGTTGTTGAGGTTATTAAAGAGGTTGTAAAAAAAGTAGAGGAAGCACCAGTAGAAATAACTATTGATGCTCCTACAATGTCTAGAGTAAAAAGACTATTGGCTTTGGATCCTTCTTACAGACTTACAGACGACCAAGAAGAAGTTGTTTTTGGTGTCAACAAATCCGTAAAAGTTTCAGTCGTTAAGGTTATGCCTGATTCAGTATTTGAGAACTTGCTTCAAAAATATCTTCCAACAACTGTTGAGACTGGTAATTCTATTGCTGAGAGAATAAAAGACTCAGCTGCGAAAGTAGAAGCCAAAGAAAAGATTGCTAAAATTGCTAAGGCTTCTGGTATTCCTGATTCCAATATTGTGATAGCATCTCCTAAGCCATTGCCTTCAATTGATGCTGTTGATGAACCATACGTAAAAGCAACTCGTAAAAACGTGTTTGAATATCGCAAAGGTGTTTTAGTAGAATGGGGCTATACGCATGTGCCTGAGAAAAATCACATTAGCTTTGGTGGAGTAGCAATTGATGATAAAGAGCTTTCCGAACTATTAGTTCCAGATTGGGAAATATTACTGAATCGATGGAGACCTAAAGCAGAACCAGTACCGGCTAGTATTCCAGTTGTAGATGCAGAGGAAGTTGAGCCAATTCCTAGCGAAATTATTGAAGAGCAAGCTGCCGATATAACAGAGTTTGAGAATAGAGCTCATGCTGCCAATGCTAAAGCTGAAATTGAGAACGAAGAAAAAGCCTTGGAAGCCCTTCGTGAAAATCGTATTGAGGAACTTGCACGTCATGGATTTGTGTATCATGAAGAAAATGATTTATTCGAACATGAAGCTGACCAAGATTTCAAACCTAATTGTATAGAAGTTGAAGGTGAGGCTGCTTGGGAAAAAGTTGTTGTTGATGCTAAACAAATTAATGATGCTCATAATCTTGCTTTAGAGGAAGAGAAGTATCGTGAACTTGAGAAAGATAATCTTCTTGATGAAAAAGTAATCGATGGTACTGATCTGCTTGAAAAGAAAGAAGCTTCTGTTTCTGATGGAGTTACAACTTCTGTTATTGTTGAAGGACATATAGATGAATTAATTAGTCCTCTTCCAAATAAGGAAAGAATGCTTGAGCAATTCGAAGTTCTTGACCAGGTAATGAATGCGGCGAAAACTTTCAAAGAAGTTTACTATGCAGTTCATTTAATTAAGCTGACTCTTGAAACAGATGAAATTCCATCTAAAAAGATAGCAGCTATCAAACGAGCAGTTAGAAAACTGTAGTTATTAACTAGCGGGGGTTTCGGCTCCCGCTTAATACATTTATTATGGCAAAAGGAAACAAAGGAACTCAGAACTTCCAAGATGAAGTTGAGTCACATTTAGAAGAACGAGCTTTTAAAGAACCATTGTTCGCAAAAGCTTATGCTAACAAAGATAAGAGCATTGACAAATGCATTGCTTATATGCTAAATGAAATCAAAGCAAGCGGTAAGCAAGGTTGGACAGATAACGAAGTATTTAGCTTGGCTATACATTATTATAGCGAGCCCAATCTTAAGTCTGGCTCTAAACCAACAGGAACAATTATAATCAATCATCACGTAGAGCTTACTGATGCTGAAATAGCTAAGGCTAAGTCTGATGCTAAGATTCACATTACTAAGACTGAGGAAAGCAGTCTTAAAAAAATAGCTATGGATAAAAAAGCTGAGGAGATAAAAAATAATTTAACTCCAGATGATATTGCTCTAGCTAAAAAGAAAGCTCTTAAAGAAGTTGTTGAAGAAACTAAAACAGCTATGACAACTAAGACCAGTAAGAAACCTATCCAATCGCTTGCTGAAAATGCAGCTATGGATTTATTCGCAACAGATGAAAGCAAGGACTAAGAATCAAAAAGTAGTAGTTGCTTTAGATAGCAAGGTTAAGAAGATTGGAAAGCGTGTTCATAATTGGGCAGAGAAAAACGTAATGTACAATCTTGGTCACAGATACAAATCTGGTACCGTTAATTGTTTGAAGTGTGGAAACCATTGGAAGTCTAATTTCTCTCAGGCTTGGCAAGAAGAAGTAACTGGTGATAAATGTCCAAAGTGTAAAAGTGAGCTTAAAATTACTTCTACAATGAAAAGGACTAATGATCAGTCAGCTTATTATACTGTTATTGAAAAGGCCGGTGACTATCAATTGATAAGAACCTTTCAGATTAACAGCAAGCTTAAATGTAAAGAGGCTGCTAAGTATTATCATATTGAATGCTTTCGTGTGTATATCCGAAAAGATGGCAAGCGAGAAGTTATCGCTAGGCTTAGGTCTGGTAATGGATATTACTGGGGATATTGGCAAGGTTGGATGGAACTTAGACAGCCAAAAGTTATTGAAAATAAATACTCAGACGAAGGATTGCTATATCCTAAATGGGATATACATAAGCATGTTACGCAAGCTGGCTTCGATGCGTATACCTACGAAGAGAATAAATATACCGCTTGTAAACTAATGTGGATACTTCTTACTTGTATTCACATGGAAACAATTGATAAGACTCCGGGCTATAATAAACTGTACAAATACTGTTTCCATTACCCTGAACAAATTCAAAAGTATTGGGCTACAATAAAGATATGTATTCGTAATAAGTACATGATACCTGAGCCTAGAACTTATATGGATATGATTGAAGCGTTGAGTTATCTTAAAAAAGATTTACGCAATCGCCACTTTGTATGCCCTGATGATTTGCAAGAGCAACATAACTTCTGGATAGCTACAGCTACTCGTGTTCGTCGAAAACATGAAGAGAAATTATCTAAAGCTAAAAAACTTGCTTTGATTGAAAAACAAGCAAAGGAGATTGATAATTTTGAAAAGAGAATGGTTAAATTCGCTGACCTGAAATTTGAGATTAAGAACCTTAAGATACTTCCACTACTCTACATAGATCAAGTGAAAAGTGCTGGTAAAGAATTACACCATTGTATTTACCAAACGACAAGCTACTGGCAGGACGAAAATAATCTATTGCTTGGGGCATACCTCAACGATAAGTTAATTGAAACGACTCAGTACTCTTTGTCAGAAAAAGAAGTGCTACACTCTTATGGCTTATTGAATAAACATTCTGTCCGTCATAATACGATTGTAAAAACTATTAACAAACAAAAAGACAAGATTTATGCTTGTTTAAAATAAATTAAAAAAATATGGGATTTTTTAGTTGGATTACACAAGACACAAAGGTATCAATACCTAATGTGCACAGCAGTCAGTTACCTTTAGCAGAAGTCACTATGACAGACAACAAAGGAAACAAATGGACTGAAACAGATTACAACGGTTACGGTATTTTTGGAACTAAGGATTACTACGAATTAGTTGCAGAAATGAACGGTAGAAAAACAAGAGATGAAGGAATTAGGATTGCTTTAGGAATTGGTGGTGTAATGCGTTTAAAAGACCATCATATTATTCTTGCACAAGGCGTGCATTTCTTTAACTGGAGTATGGATATTATAGCAGAAAATAAAGCCGCAAATCAGTTGTTACAAACTGATGGTTGGGTTATGATTAAAGTGAAAGAACCTAATGCTGTCTTTCCAAATTTAAACGAAGACCCAAATATCGATTGGGTAGATTCTAAACCTAAAGATTGCCCTTATCAGGGCTTCTTTTATTAAATAAATCGACATGAAGAACAGATATGGAAATAAAGCGGGTTGTCATAGCCCGAAAAGAACCCTTAAGAATTTGAAATATTTAAGAAAAAATACTGGTTTGGATATCCTAGACATATCTTGGCATAACGACCTAGTTGATTCATTAGAAATTTCAATATTTGACTTACATATTTTCTTGCCTAATAGTCATAAACAAGATGATGATAAGGAATTGTTCAACACTTATTATGTAAGTATAAATAGCAGATACGGAAGTTCAGACGAACCACTTTTTTGTAATACAGATATAGACTTACTTGTTAAATATTTGAAAAAATTAATAAAGAAATCAAAAAGATTTGTCCTACTACATAGCGTAGGAACTTGGATTGATAAAATAACAGGTAGAACTTCTGGAGCTTTAATAGATGTTGGATCTGGAGATTCTGATGAGGTTGTTGATGTACATAATTTTATGAATGATTCAATGTCATTAACTGATGATGATATCTCCGAAGATTGGGTAGACTCATTAAGTGATGAAGACCATAAAATTATAAGTCAAATACTTTTAAGTGGCTTAAAACCTATTTTTAAAAACCATCTAACTTTGTTTAATGGTAGGTTAGAAGTTAGACGAAAGTTTATAGATTATGTTGATTGGGAACAAATATGCCAAGATTATAACCTAAAGCATGGTGACTTAGCTCCTGAACAACATATGCGTATTGAAATGATTATTAAACAATATATAAATCAAAATAATGGAGATAAAATTGTATAAACAAATATGAGTAATTCCATACCACCTCCACCACCACCAGGCGGAGGTAAAGACCCACCTAAAAGAAAAGAGTTCATTCCTAAACCTAGAGCGCCAAGCATAACTGATACTGGTCATATTCCACCTCAAGCAGTTGATATGGAAAGAGTGGTATTGGGTGCGTTAATGGTAGACACTAGAGCTTGTGCTGAAGTTGTTAAACTTTTAGACGAGAAAGTGTTTTACCATGAACCTCATCGATTAATATATACTGCAATCAAATCCTTGTATGATACAGGGCTTGGTGTAGATATACTAACAGTGTCTCATGAGCTGACTCGTAGAGGAACTTTAATAGCTTCTGGAAGCGAGTACTATTTGATTGAATTAACTCAATTGATTGGTAGTGCTGCACACGTTGAATATCATGCAAGGATTGTCTTACAGAAGTTTGTACTTCGTGAGTTAATTATAATGTCTAGAGAAACAATACATAAATCTCTACATAACGATCCTGATATATTCAAATTAACCGAAGGAATTGAAAATACCATTGCATACATAAATACAGTGGCTATCAATCCTGATGGGATTCAACAGGCTCTTATTACACCAGAACAAGAACTTACTGAAAAACTACTAATGCAACGTCGAGGGGAAACTCCGGGCATAGCTTTAGGTGTTTCAGAGTTTGATGATTGGTGTGGAGGTTGGCAGAAACGAGAACTTATTACTATAGGAGCAAGACCAGGAATGGGTAAAACCACTATTGGAATAGCTGCTGCGGTAACAGCTTCCATTTCTAAAGGTCATGACACAGCATTCTTTTCATTAGAAATGTCTAAAATAGATGTGATGAATAGAGTTGCTGCTAGACTAACAGGAATTGAATTTAGTAAGATAAAAGGAGGTAAGTTAACTGACGATGAATTTAAGCAAGTCTTAGCGACTTATAAGTTCATTGATGAAAGTAAGCTGCATATCCACGACACTATGGAACATAAGAACTTCCACGAGCGTATAATTAAAAAGATACGTGAGTTGGTTTCTAATGGTACCAAGTTAGTCTTTATTGACTACGTTCAATTAATGAAACTTGTTAGGGCAACAACAGATCGGACAGGTGATTTGTCAAAAATTACCAGAGAACTGAAAGGTCTTGCTAATGAATTGAATATTCCTATTATCATCTTCGCCCAGCTAAATAGAAGTTTGGACGGTAGAGGCAATGGTGATGGTACTACAATACCATTCCTAAAAGATTTAAAACAATCTGGCTCTATTGAAGAGGATAGCGATACGGTAATATTCATTGTTAGACCAGCATACTATAAACAGCAGAAATCTCTTGGGATTACATTGCCTACACATGTATTAGGTGAAACGCAGTTTATTGTAGCTAAAGGCCGAAACATTGGTGTTCGAAGTTTCAAGACTTTCGTAGACTTTCTTAAATTTAATTTCTGTTCTTATTCTGATATGGATTTTTAATTCATTACATTTGAAGTTGTATAACACATATATATATTCAAATGACAAAAAATGAAATTGGAGATTTAGTCTCAAAAGAAACAGGAATCGATAAAGATACTGTTCGAAAGGTGTTTAATGGCATTATTGCTGTTATTCAAAAACAATTATTATTTGGGATTGACTGCAAGATACATGGGCTTGTTAATTTTA
>Ga0196887_1000409_pt1 | contig 21208 bp, 13 predicted proteins | sample VirMetDEL_Mar_31_FD_169094 | JGI IMG/M metagenome (GOLD analysis project Ga0196887, IMG submission 169094) | Aqueous microbial communities from the Delaware River and Bay under freshwater to marine salinity gradient to study organic matter... | ecosystem: Environmental > Aquatic > Marine >... | reverse complement strand
AATTTTACCTGTAAGTTGTTAGCAGCAACAAAAGCCTCTGTAAATGTGTTTGTTTTATAATTATAATAGCTTTCTTTTGAACTACCATTTATTTTTATAATATTAATGTTAAATTCAGCACCAATTTCTCCAAAAACAGTAATCTCTCTACTTTCACCAACAGCGAGCATATTAGCTTGATCTACAAATACTTTTTTAATTAATTTTTTTTCCATTATGGCGTTATTTTAATAGTTCCTAAACCTTGGAAACTTAAATCGCTTGTATTAACAGCGTCGTTACCTTTAATATAATTAAACCATTTACCTTCTTTCTCTATAAACTCACTAATATATCCTTCTTGCTTATCTGTAGTTATACTAGTAACTTGCCAACCTTTTTTATCAACTACGTTGTGATTGCTAAGCGTGTTATAAACATTACCATCTATATCTGTGTGTGTAGAATATTGTTTAACTTTTGATTGAGTACCCTCGTAGTTTAAAGTATTAAAAGACTTTACTATAGAAGGTTCGCTGTTTAACATAGCGGTTATAGTAGAGCTATACTGAACACCATAAAAATTATTTCTATCTACAAACTCTTGACCAATATTATGTTCATATATTTGTCCTGTGTTAAACGTAAAGTAAGAGCTTGACAAGCTAGCACCTTGCTCAGGTACAAATGATTTTCTACTAACCCAACCTCTAACATCTTCGCTAAATGTAACTGTTTCTTCAAAACCTGTTGCGAACTCTTGTCTAAACAAAATGTTATCTATAAACCCGTTTGTGCTTGAGTTAGGACCACCGCTGTTAGAATATATAACAAGAGTGTTTGTTAAGTAAACACTTGGATCTGGATTGACGTGGTCACCTATAGTATGTATAACATTATAAGTTCCAGCATCTGTGATGCCGCCACTACTACCTATTATAAACCCATAACCACTTGAATTGTAATAGTAACCATTTACACCACCGCTATTACCATTTAAAGGTTCAAAGTCATAGTCAAATCTTATTTTATATTTTTCACCAAGCTCTGTTGTTTGTGATATTTCTTGTTGAAGTTGGTAAAAACTTATTGGTGAAGTTGGTTGTACACCTGGGCAGTTATTAAACTCTATTCTATTGTTGTTGAAAACTATAAAAGGATCAAGAGTTGGATCCCAACCAGGAGGACCAGAAAAAGTAAAAGCATCTGCAGAGCCTCCAGTGTACGTATTTATAGCATTAACTAGAGATATATTATCAACACTTCCTTGAAACCCAGTAGCGTCATGAAATAATATACATGGCCAGTTACCTGTTGGTTGTACAACTGCCGCCTGTGTTTGGTGAACAGTTTGAAAAGTACCAGATCCTTCGTCAATTTCTACATCATAAACACCATTATCTACGTTTAAAGCTATTCTATAAGCACCAGTTCTATCTATAACATTAACACCGTGTTGACCCGCTCCATTGTTATCTAACAACCTAAAACTTAAAGCTAAATTTGTTACTACAGCGTCAAAAGTTAAAATATATCCACCAGGTATAATTCCTAAGTTACCTAAATTTTGAATCGCTGATATGTAGCCACCACCTGTGTTATTAAACATAATACCATCGCTGTCGCTTGCATATATTTTTGGTAAATCATAAGCGTGTTGTGGATATGGGTTACCTGCAGTGCCTAAGCTAAAATTCCAGTTTGGAGCAACGCCACCAGACCAAGTTGCCGAAATATCTATCATGTTAATAGTTTCGAACTCAACATCAAGATTTCCCGGTAGTATTATTTTTATTTCGTTTATAGTGTCGTCACCTTGAAATATACATAGGTAAGAAGGGTGTAAAGCGTTGCCTTCTACAAAATTGTAAGGAACGTCAGTATACACAAATGGTTGGTTGTAATATTCTAAAAATGGAGCATCACCAGTTGGTGGTGGTGAGCCAGAGTTATGGCTTTGAGGGGACAACGTACCGGATTCAGATGTGTAAGCTCTCATTAGAGCTATTGCATACCAATTACCAGTTGTTGTTGTTTTACTTTGTGTTAAATAATGATCGTTACCAGGGTTGTCATAAACAAATTTATCGTTTGTGATTTCGTCTCCATTAGAATAATCGTTATACGCAACAACACCATTTGTACCAGAAGGATCTGGAGGAATAACGTAAGTACCACTATTTGTTTGTGTATCTCCGTTAATATCAACATAGGTTTGAGTATAAGTGTTTGTCACTGCCATGTAATTTGAACCAAAAGTATCTGAGGCTCTTGCTTGAAAAGGTATTTCATCAAGAGTTTGATATTCATCTTGAACAGACCAATAGGTAAAACCTATTTTTTCAACTTGAGCAAAAGCAGGTATAATTTCACCTGGTACCATATCGCCATTAGGAGATCCTATCATTGTAAAAGTCTCTACATCAGACATGTAGTGTGTTTTTTGTATTGAAAACTCGTCAATTGAACCGTAAAGCTCATCTGCCTCGTTACCATCTGTGTCTACAAATTTAATATGAACTTGAAGGTCTTGAACAATTATGGCTTCGCTTTCATCAGTGCCGTTAGTAAATTTGAAAGAAACGTCATGCGGTCTAGCAGAGTTATCTGGTAAATTTGGAAAATCTACACTTGTTGTAGTTTGAAAACCTACTCTACAGTCATCTGGAAACGATCCTGATGGAAGTGGAACATATTTATAATCAGCATAACTTTGAGTAATACCTGGAGGTAAACTAGAAGGATCCATAAGTACAGAATCTGTTAATGCTGTTGTGCCATCATAAAGTTGTATTGTTAAATATCTATGGTGATCACTACCAGTTCCTGTTTGTGGCGAACTAGGGCTTACGTACGACAGACCTCTTGCACCAATAATAATTCTAACTTCTTCACCGTTAAATATTGTAGTAGGAGTAGCGCTAGAATATTTATTTAGCACTAGCGTTGGTGTTGCTACGTTAATAGAAGTTTTCTTTGTACCAGGTAGTATTAATTCTTGTGTTGAAGATGTTTTGTCAAAAACAATACCATGACCACTATTAGGGCCTGAAGTTGTATTAAACCAAGGGTTTCTGTGTGAAGCTGGAGTTCCATAAGGAGATGGTAGCCCTAAAGTTTGATAACCATCGGTGTCAGGGTTCCAAAAAATATCTTCAGTTGGCCCTATGTTAGCTTGTGGATTACTTGGGCCAAAACCTGCATACGAGTTGCCACTATTTGCAATTGACCAAGATGGAAAAGGATAAGTTATAGGGCTTATAGTGCCATTTTCACTTTCTATAACATAAGGAGAGTAATAATTTCTTAATGCTGTGTATTTTTGATCGTTACCAAAAAACCCATTTCCTTCTCCAGTTACAAAAGGATCTCCTTTGTCTGACCTGTCAAAAGGCATTTGCATTAAAGTTATAGATGCTGTTGTAAAAGATGTAGCGGATTCTTGCTGCGGAGAATAAGAAATTGTTTCTGGAGCTATAGAACCTATCGCTTGTTCGGCGTAATTTGTAATACTTGTTTTAAAGTTTAAATACCTATTGTTTAACTCACTATTACCGCTCACTGTTAAGCTTAAACGTGGCTCTACTAAAGTTGATGAAGTATTTACTGCAGTATTTGCAATATAATGTTGGCTTTGTGCTGGTACGTCAATGTTAGAATTTAAACCATTATCAAGATAAGCATTTAATAAAAGGTTTTCAGAAGCTACTCTAGAACGTAAGGTTATATTAAAATCTTTGCTGTAAGCATCATAACTACCAATTATTTGACCAGCGTTTCTTAAGTTATCTCTAAAATAATCATCCATACCTGCATTTGAAATATCTGTTATACCGTCCATAGATAATCTTAACACAGCACCTCTTTGCTTGTCAGCAAAATAAGCTCTATAACTTTCTTTAGCAAATGACTCTGGGTTTTTAGATATACCAAAGTCACCAACGAAAGGAGTGGCATCACCTAAAACAGCGTTTGTAGAGACTAATTGAGCGTTACCATCAGCATTAAATAAAGCATCTTTATTAGATGTTATACTTACAACTTTATCTTCGCAAAAAGCAACTAAACTTATTCTTCTTTGAAACAACTTTTGTATACTACCATACGTAGGATTTAAATCCTTAGTAATATTTTCAGCCATTATAAATTGATTCAAATTATTAACGCCTGAATTTGAATTGTAAATACCTGAGAATATTAAACCTGATTTTCTATGCTCTTCTTTATAATCTGATTCTAAAACTATAGACGCTTTAACACCATTAGTAAGAGTTGGATTGTTAAAATCATCTCTAATTCTATCAGACTCAATACCATTACCAAATGAAAAACAATTGTAATAACTTATTCCCGTGTCTAAACTAGTATCAACATTAGTGTCTATAGTAAATTCATTGTAATAATCCGCTGTTGGTGTGTATGGAGATCCATCTATTAAATCTTCAACTTCTCCAGACTGTGCTGTTCCTATAATTTTAGCAGTTGTATAACTACCGTCTCTTCTGTAAAATCGCACTTGAACATCTGCGTAGTCTAAAACTGTTGTACCGCCTACATCAAAAGCATTAAATCCATTTTGATCTTTGTTTGCTACTCTAAAAGTATTACCTGCAGTCCATCTAACAAGAACCATTTTGCCAGTTATAATATATTGACCATTTCTAGCTTCATAAAGTTGTATTTCTACGTAAGAACCTATTGGTGCAAACTCTGTATTTGTTTCTGCTGTTATTTCTAAAGGATACGCTTGACTTGCTTCGTAATAAATATCTAAACCATCTTCTTTAGGTTCTGTTTCCCATATTGCAGGTTCTGTCATTATTTGCTCTAAAACTTGGCTACTGTTATTTGTTCTAAACTGAATATCTAAAGGACTATTTGCGTCGAAATTGGCAGTAGTTATACCAGAATTTAATTCAACCAATGGGTTTTTGTCTACAGGGAATATATAACTAACTCTTCTATTACTTGCTTTACCAAAATTTTCTATAACAGTTTTAACCTCACTCATTCTAGTTGCTTTATCTGCTAAGTCAGCGTTTGCCCACTGCAAAACCTTTCGTTGTACACATCTATCGCGGGATAATGGAACATAGATGGATCCATCATAGTTGTAATCTATATTCCAAACAGTGTGATTGTATATTTTTTTTACTTTAGGATTTGCTAGTATTTCAAATTCAACATCAGGGTTTGAGCTAAAGGTGAATTTATTACCTTGAGCAATTTTATCTATAAAATTTTTAATTTTATCTCCCGGATCACTTGGGTAGGTTGGGTTCCATTGTTCAGTGTGTTTTTCTTGATTATTTCCACTTGTATCATAACCATAACCAACGCCAGGGCCTGGTGCCTGAGGCAAAGCTGTACCGTCAACAGGGTCATAATTACCTTCCATTTCAACATACAAAGTGTTGTTAGGGTATGAATGCGGATTATCAATATCATTAAATATACCACCTCCCCATATACCTTGCAAATAAGCTCCAATACTTTCGTTTCCAAAAAAAGGCGCGTCGTTTTGTAAAGAACCCCAACTATTTCCACCGTCGTGAAGGTTGACGCCTGGTGCCATAAATGAAAGTTCTATATAATGAACACCAGCTGTTTCACCATAAGTTTGCTCTGCATCACCGTTCCAGTAGTTATGCGGAACATCGTTTATACTTCCTTCTTTTCTCCATCTTTTATAACCATTTGGATCATTTGTAACATGCTGAGCGCTTGTGGTTAGCATACCTTCCATGTTTTGCTTGATATGAGCATTGTTTATGTTTTGACCATACACAGTTCTTAATACTTGACCTTGTTCCCAGCGTTGATCAAGATTATTAGTAGTTGCGTAACTATCACCATTATCATCATATATTTGATCTACAAAAGCATATCTTTTTCCAATATAATCTCCAAAAGTAAGAGCGTTTCCTACACCCCAACCATAAGCACTTTCGTTATTAGTGAATGAGGTATATCCTCCACCGCTAGAGTTAAATTCTGAACCTGTAATTAATTGCCCCCACTGTGGTGTAAATGGTCTATGCTCATCTCTTCTACCCATCCAAGTACGGCCAGTACTTTTCGCGTAATTACTACTTGATATTTGACCGCCAACCATATAAAGGCTGTCTATAAAAAACCCTCTACCAGAAGGAAAACTTGTTGGATCAGATGTAAAAGCATTTGTAATCACAGCCGAAAAATCACTTTCTGAATTTGTTAAACCACCAGCATGACCAGTAAAATTAGCAGCATCTACAGTTTGCGGTTCAATTGGTGGAGCAGGGTTTGCTCCAAGAGTTTGAAGCCCAAAACTATCGTAAAACCAGAACGTTGACTGCGAGCCATTAATCATGTAGTTTGAAGTTGTTGTATCTGGATTTGGCTGTACTACAGATAAAGAACTTATTTGCACAAAAAACTTACCAGAAAGCTCTTCTGCTTCTATTTCTTCTCTTTTTTCTATTAAAAACTCTAAGTCACCAGACATATCATCTCCTGTAGCACTACCTTGTGCTAAGCTTGCATCTTCTGCACTTATCTCTCTATCTAGTTTCAACATGTACTCAGCACCGTTATATACAGACGATGTTATTCTATACCTTTCAGAACTTTCTCCAGTTTCATTGTTTTTCCAAGAAGTATATAGGTTTTCTACCCACATCTCCGCGTTATCATTTTTTTGCTGCAAAGAACCACCAAGACCATTGACCCATTCAGCTCTATCTATGTAAAGCATGTCTATCTGTTTATTTGGTCTTTGAGATGTATTAGAAAATATATCGTTTAAATAATCCGTGTTTGAAAGTGAATTTTGATTTACTCTTCCGAGATCTACATATCTATACTTTATAGCGTCAGGGGCTTCATTTACTATATCTAGTATTTTAAACTTATTTTCAAGTGGTATTTGGTTTTCATTTGCACCTACTTTCTTTTTAAGTATTATATACTCTTGATCTTGTAATTTATTTCTATCTGCCGATACAAATCCTAGCCATATACGTTCTTCGCCTTTTTCAAAAATATTAACTTTGTTTATAAAATAAGCTTTTTCCATTAAAAGATTATAGTATTCTCCAGATTTTTCTTTAATGTAAAACTTATAGTAATCAGCCCAGTAAGGCTTTTTGCCACTAACGCTTAGTCTTAACGAAGTAGAATTGCTTGCTAGTAAATTTATAGACTGGTCCTCCCAAGGTAATTTCACGCTACCTGTGTTATCCATAATACTAGTTTCTCTACCGTATTTATCACCCCATACTAAACCAACACTATACTCTCTTTGTGATTTCAAAGAAGGTATACCACCTAAATTAAAATCATCGTTTATAGGTAAAAAATTTAAATTTCTTTTTTCATAACTAGCGTTCACAGACGCAATAGATTTTGAATTATCACTAGCTATTAAATTTGCGCCTTGTGTGTAATTACCATACACAATTCTATTACCTGTAACCTCTTGTGCTAGCGCTTTTTTAGGGACGTTATCCCAAGCTCTTAATAGCTGATTTTCTGGTATTGCTGCAAATATATCTTGTGATTCTAAAACAAATTGGTTTTGAATCCACTCGTAGTCGTCTTCGTTTATTTTTTTAACAGAAAAAATAACACTAGAACCTTCTTCCTTGTAAAGTAATTCTATTTGAACAACGTTTTCTGGTAAATTTTCATAATTAAAATTTGAAAACTGAATTGCTCTAATGTTATTTACCATACCTTCATTATTACCCTCTTCAAGGGAGTATGCATTATCAATATTTTTACCATTTTTATATATTGGCTTGAATATTACATCTGTAAAAGGACCAAAAGGAGAGTACTCTCCATCTTTGTATTTATATCTATAAGAAAATCTTGGGAAAACTTTTTCAAAAAGTGTAGGTAAAGCGTCGTAATTAGGTAGGATATTTGTTTTAGGTGATAATCTAGGAGCTTTTTTAATTACAGTTATATGTTGCTCTTCAATTTCAATGTTGGTACGAGAGCCATCATTATCTACTAAAACAGTGTGTGCGCTTGTATCTAGGTCTCCAGTATCAGTACCTTTTATACAATCGTCTATATTTATTTTTTTAGGCTCACTAACACCATCAGTCCAAAATAAAAGGTTGTCAATAATATTTATACCTGTAATAGGTGAGGTTGTGAACTTTAACGTGTTATTGTGTTTATCTAACAAAACAGTTGTTACTTCTTTTGTAGCTATGTCATACTGTAATATCGCATGAAAAGGTATTAGTTCTTTTGTTACAAACCAGTATAATTTATTTGTTTTTTCATCAGCAATAGTTGCTATACACAAATAATCTCCCGGCACAACACCGTTGGTATCTCGCGCTAAGTTACCTAGTATATTTTGAACAGTACCAACACTTGCATCATCTGATGAGTTTACTTTGATGTTTAAAGCATCTTTATACTGTCCATTAGGAATAATTCTTTCATCAAGGTCTTTGTTCATTTTACCTTGAATGAAAGTGTTTTTAATCTCTGGCATGTATTAGTGTTTTATCAACTTAGATTTACCTCTAAGTATTTGTGTTATTTCCTCTAGCTTTATGTTTGATAGCCTTAGTTTAGCTTGTCTTGTTGCTGCAAATTTTTCTTGCTTATATCTTCTAACAATATACTCTGGTATATTTGCTTTTGTAGATAATATAGCGTATGTTATATGTTTATATATAGCTTCTTGAGCTAACTTGTGAACTTGCATCTCATTGTCTGTTCCTAAACTATCGCTTATATATTTTAAGATTACAGTTTTTCCTGAAATATTAGAGCTAAAGTGCACTAAACCTTTTATTTCGTCTATATAAAATGATCCATTTACTTGAGAGTGTTGTGGATCAAGACCATATCTTTTTCCAATAATTAAATCGTAGTCATCAGTATCATATTCGTGGCTATTAGTTTCAGAGCTATTTGACGACTTGTAATTTTTCCACGTTTTAGACTCAGAGTTTTGTTGTAAAGTTTCGTATTCTCCTTCAAACTCTAACAAAATATTATCTAAAGTTAAATCTACAGTTGCGTTATCAGCCATTCCAGAAATGTCACCTGGCACAAACATTGTTATTAACACAAAAACATTGTTGTACCCGCTAACATCAACGCCTGATAAAGTTTGTGTTCTGTTGTCAGCATTATTTCCACCAGTCCATTGCACGTATGCTTTTTGAGCAGGGTTTCCAACATATGGTATAAAGTTAGGGCCTTTACTTTGAGAGCCAAAAGTTTGGCCATTTAAAGTAGGGTCACCAAAAGTAGCCCAAGGACTTGTTTTTGTATCACCCTTTGTTCTACTTATACCCATTCTTATAATAGCACCAGAAGCTCCTGTTTGATTAGCTGGAGCAACACCATCTGCAGAAATATTAATTTCATTTATTCCATTAACATCTATTTCTTGCCAACAACTATAGTGTCTACCAAAAGTGTTTCCAGTAGAAACGCTAAGTTCTTTGTGTATATTAGCTGTTAACTTACCGCTAAAGTTAGTAGCTCCAGCAGCAAATACATCTTTTGTTTGTAGTGAGTTTGGATTTGCAGGGTTACCAGCAGTCATAACCCTAGCGTTAGAAAAAGCCCAGTCGTTAGTTGAATCAAGCTTAGTTTCAAAATCTGGATTATTAAAATTTGGAAAACCACCAGTTATACCACCAAAATCATAATTACCATCATCGTCTTGTTTAACGCTAAAAGGATTTGATGTTTTGCTTGTTGGGTATATAACATGTTCTACTCCAGAAGAATCTGACCAGCATAATTTAGTGTAATTAACATAATCGTGTGGTAATATCATCTGTAAAGATGGAGGTAAAACTATTTCCTGTGCTTTTATAGATTTAAAAGTGTCAAAAGATAATTCTTGTAAAGCTCTCATAGCGTGAAATGAAACATCTGTCTTGCTGGCTTTTTCTATTATTTTTCCTTCACCAACATATACAACTAAAAATTGGTTTATAATATCTTGAAGAGATGTAAATTGATATTTACCATAATTGTTACCTTCGTAATAATCTTTTTCAGTCATTTTTTATCTTTTTTGTTGTTGTGTTTGTTTTGATTCTTCGTTTGAAGCCATTTGATAAAGACTTTGGTCTTTTAATGTTATACCAGCTAAACTTAAAATTCTTGTAACAAGTTCTGTTTGTTCTGAGTGGTGAAGTTCAAAATCGTGGTGGTCAGTTGCATTTGGATTATATAAAGCTTTTTGATCAACAACAACGTATGTCCAATTAGGATTTTGTGGTGCTTTTATGTAGTCACAAGTTACTTCAGATGATTTTCCACTTGCACCAACAACAGAAACACCATAAGCATTTCTAGTATATATTAAATTTTTATCTGTAGGTTTTACAAGCGATATTCCTCTCATTTGCTGCCACGTTTTTGAATCAACATACTCAACATTATATTTTGTATTTTGTGAAACGTCTTTCCACATAACATTTTGTAGTTTATAAAGATCTGCTGGTAGTTGACTACCATTACCTACTACAGCGTTTGTTTGCTCAAATAAACTTATTTTTTCTTCTAATAAATCAACCATGTCAGAGTGTGACGTGTTATTACCAGGCATTCTTAAAAACTGGTTTAAGTCGTAAAAATATTGTTCAAAAATACCCATTTGTGCTTGTGTTGCAAATAAGTTAAATTCTTGTGGAGTTATATATCCTCTTTGTTCTTTGTTAGCTAAAGCCAATACTGTTTGATATACTGTATCTATTTTTACCATATTTCTTTATTGTAGTTTGCGATCGCCCCGTAGAGCGACCGCTTCTACAGTTTGATTATTTTAATTGTTTTTCAATAGTTGTGTAAATTTCCATACCTTCATCAGTCTTAAACCAAGCAGCTAAAGCTGTGTAAGGGTGCTCATCAAAAGGAACGTTCATTAATTTTCTATTGTTAGAACCCCAGCTAAATGTTCTTTGATCGTTAGATAGTCTTAACAATCCCATCTCAGTTGCTTTAATACCAAAGTTTCTTAGTTGTATATTATCATCTTGCAAAAGCTCTAAGAATAAATAAGGATTATTTTTAGCATATATAAGCAAATCTCTTTTAAGCTCCTTAGAACTCATCTCTGAGACTCTAGAGCCAACCTCAACTCTCATAATAGCTTCTGCCATATCTATATCTAATCCTCTAGCGGCTATTATTGCGTCAGCTTCTATTTCTAAAGAGTTTAGTTGCTCTTCAGCTATAACTTGAGGTTTATGCTCGTAAAACACCTTGTCTCTATGAGGGTGATATGAAGATAATAGTTTTTGTAAAACTGTTTTTTCTTTTGGTACAAATAAAGAACCAGATCTAAATATGATGTGCTCTAATCTTTGATCACCCACCATTTCATCTACAAAAGATGTTTTTTGATTTTGACAATACTTTAGTTCTCTTTCATAACCTAGTTCTTCGTCAAAGTAATATATATTTGCAGACTTTATTGATCTTGACAAAGGTTTTTTATCACCTTTTAAATAATATAATCTATCTTTTATTTCCCAAGTTGGTTTTTTAGGTTCAACTTTTTTAGGTTTTGGTGTCTCAACAACTGGTGTTTCAACAACAGGTACCTCTACCTTTTCTTGTTTTTTTGCCATAATATAATATATAATAAAATTAATAAAAAGAAAGGGTCGAGGCCGAAGCCTCGATCCTTAAAATAAACAGTGCTTATTTCATTAACATGAAATTGTTAGCACCTTGAGTAATTAAACATCTTTCAGAAAGCATGTGAATTTCCATTGCATCTAAAGCAGACGTAGCCGCTCCAACAGAACCAGTAACCCAAGTTTTTAATCTTCTGTTATCAGTTTGTGAAGCTCTATATCTAACGTGTAAGAAAGGACGCTTTAGGTTTTTACCTAATTGTTGGTCATAAACGTTAGAAGTACCAGCTGGAACAATAACCCCTCTAATTGCTTCTGAAGCATTAGCAGCATTAATACCACCTCTAGTAGCTAAATCATTTAAGTATCTAAAGTCAGACTTGTAGAAGTCATAAGAACCTCTTCTGAAACCAGAGAAACCTAAATTTAATGCCATATCTTCAGAGTTGTTGAATACTCCGTAAGAAGTACCACCAGCACCGTAAGAATTCATTGCAGCTAACATATCGTCCATAGCTAAGCTAGTAGCTCTATTTACAAACATCATGTTTTCTTCAATAGCACCTTGCTTGTCAAATTCAGCTAAGATAGCATCAAATTCAGCTAAATCAGTAGCCGCGTTAACACCAGTAACACCAGAAGTTAAGTTACCTCTATCTTCGATAGCAGCAAATAAACCTTCAGTACCTACGTGACCAGCACCAGCAGTTGATCCAGTTAAAACGTTAGATCCATCAGCTTGTGAAGCAGCAGCGTTTAACTCACCTTCTAACATTGCCATTTCTAAGTAATCGTTAAAACGAGCTCTTGTGTCAGCTTCAGCTTTTAAGTACCATAAGTACCCAGAAGCACCACTTTCAGAAGTTACCTCAACCCAACCAACTCTTGAAGCATCAGAACCTGATACAGAGTAGTAGTCTTTTAAGATAATTGGCTTGTTTTGGAAAGTTTGGAATGATGGCTCGTTAGCTCCTCTTGAATCAGTCTGTGTAGTAACAGCACCACCAGTCATGTAAGAAACTCCTTTTCCATATTCAGAACCATAAACTAATATAGTACATGACTCAGAAGTGTTGCTATCAGCTATTGTTGCAGAACCGTAAGGTAAAACATCAATAGTAGCTGTATTAGCAGCAGCTGTAAGTACTACACACTTGTGAACACCAGCAGAGTTAGCTATAATAACTGTATCGTTAACTCTAATACCGTGATCAGTATTTTTTGTGTTTCCGTCGATGTCTTTTTCAATAGTAACTTGACATGAGTTTGAACCAGGTCCACCATCAGCACCAGCTGTAGTACCACCCGTCGCGATCTTACCTTTGTAAGATAAGTGTAAACGACCTTGCTCAGACCAAATAACTTGGTCAGCAGTCATCGCTTCTTCAGCTCCTATTTGTGAAAGAAAACCTGAGATAGTTCTTTGTCCGAATACCTCTGCTTCTTTTTCCATAAGATCTGGAACATATTGTTGTGCCCAACCCGTTGAAGAGTTTAGGTCTAAGTAATTTGATGATAACGCCTTCTGTACGTGAGAAGGTACGCTATTCAAATTATCTCCTGCAGTAATTGCCATAATTTTGTTTTTTTAAAATTTATAATTTATTTGTTTTTAATTTTAAACTTAAAATCATTAGAATTGCTACCTAATACTTTTACTTTCATACCACCAGCTTCAACAACACCATGTTGTTGTCTAGGGTTCATATCTACGTTTTTAGCTTTAGCAACACTTGTTTTTAAAGCGTCTGCTTTACCTTGCTCGTAAAAATGTCTTGCAATAGCATCAGGGTTATTAGCGGTAAACAAAGACTTGTGATAACCTTTAGCATCTGACATTTCGTTATTTTCATTCAAGAACTTCTTGACAAAATTATTAATGTCGCTTTGGCTTTCTTTCACTTTGTTACTGTCTTTAACATTAAACCTATACTTCTTATCACCAACATTGTAATCAAAGCCTTTAAAGTCTTTGTTAAAAACATTATCAGTTTTCATTTTAAAAGTATTTGTTTGTTTTTCAAGAACCGCTTCGTTTTCTTTTGATTCTTTGTTATATCTATTAAAAAAATCTACAGCTTTTTTTTGCTCGTTGGTCAACTTTGACCCAGCTTTAATTTCTTCATAGTATTTGGACTTTTGCCTGTCCAGATGGGCTTTAGCGTCGGCAACTTGCTCTTTTAACGCTATTTTTTTCTTTTTAACCTCTCTTTCTTCATCAACCTCTTCATCATATGAAAATCTATCGTCAATTAAAAATTCCACCTCTTCAGGTGTTAAGTGAGATTTTGTTTTTTTATAATATTCTCTAAGAACTGTCATGTCGTCATAGCTAGAAAAATCTTGATTAAGCGTGACGTAATCTTCTAACGTACCGCCAGTGTCTTCCATGAAGTTCATTAATTTCTTAATATTTTCAGGTAGATCTTTTCCAGTTTCTTGAGCTTCAGCTATAGCTTCTTCAACTTGTTCAGTTAATTCTTCTGTTTGTTCTTTAACCTCTGCTTCAGTAACTTCTTCTAATACTGGAGCTTCTTGTGCTTCAGCTTCCGGTTGTACTTCTTCTTGTTCTTCTGGGGCATCGGCATTTTCATCGACTCTAACCACTCCCTCGTCGACAGGGTTATCTTCTTTAGTTTCTTCTTTGGTTTCATTTTCTATTGGTTTATCTAGGTTTACTTTTGTAACGTTATCTTCAGGTGTAACTTTTTTAGATAAGTCTACTTTTGTAACTTCTTCAGTTACTTCTTTCTTTTTTGCCATAATATAATATAATAATAGTTAATAATTGTTATCTAGGTTCAAAACTACCTAAATCAAACCCGCCTCCTATAGTATCATTACCTGCGGACTCGAAGTTTTTAGGTGCTTTTGCACTATTTCTTTGATCAATCAACTCGCTTTGTTGAGTTGCTTGAATTCTTGTTCTTTCGTCTTTACGATCTTCTTTTTGTTTTTCTTTGCTGCTAACGGTTTCGTTATCCATTTTTCTAAGCTGCATGTTGTATTGAAACTCTTGTTCCATTAACTCTTTTTTAAGAGCTCCTTCAGCTTGAAGTTTTTGCAAGCTTAATTGCATTTCTATTTGAGCTAAATTTGCTTTTGATTGTACTATTGCATCATTTTTTTGTATTTCTGCTTGAGCAGCAACTTGTTGTGTTTGTGCGTTTGCTTCTGCTTGAGCCTGAATATTTCTTTCATTTATTTCTTGGTCTCTTTCTTGTTTTTTCGATCTACGAAGCTTTAGTAATTGATTTGCAAGTTTTAAGTTTTTTATTTCTCTAATGTCAATAGCATCTTCTAAATCTATAGTTTGTTGTGCTAAAGCAACTTGTATGTTGTTCTCAAGCAAACCTTTTTCTTCTTCATCTGGAGAAAGCTCTATAAATATACCAAAATCATACAGATGTAAGTTTTGCATTTCGTTTAATGTAGCAACGTTGTGAGCACCTATTTGTTGTATAAAAGCATCTGCAGTTGGCGAATACTCTATAATGTCAGATATTCTAAGCGATAAACATTCCGCTACTTCAGCTGTTAAATACAAACCAGACTGTAAAATATGTCTTGTTGCCGTATTGCTATTAGCAGCCGCTAATTTCTGCACGCCAACTAAAGCATTTTTGTCCGGCATACTACCATCTCTAGCTTCGTTAAGCCCGGTAGTATCTCTAATCATTTGTAAGTAATAGTTGTAATTACCTATAAGTGATTGTAGTTTTTGACCGCCAGAACCTGATTGTATCTCTTGAATAGGTACTTTACCAGGGTTCATTTCACCTTCACTTGTAAATGATCTACCAATAACACTACCTGTTTGGAAGAACATGTTTAATGCTTCTTGTGGACTATAATTTGTGCCATTACCTAAATCTATTTCAGCGAGACCATCAGCATCTAAATAAACACCATCTGGTACCATTCTAGCTAATACTTGTTGAATTTTTAAATGCGTAAGCTGTATCATGTCAGCAAAACCAGTTACACGTCTTACTAGACTTTCTATTTTACCTTTGTACAGTCTTGGCGCTACAATAGCATAATTCATTTTTACTTTAGTAAAATCACTCTTAGGTCGCATCATGTTTTTAGACATTTCCCACTTAAGTAATTTGTTAGTACCTAGTATTAAAGCACCTTCATATAAAGTTTCTATACTTCTTTGTAATCTTGAATAATCAGTAGCATCTTCTGGCGGATTAAATGTATCGTCTTTTTCGATAGCTTTTTCAGCTCCACTACCAGTTTCTTTTACTTTATAAACTTCGTTCATATATGTTTTATAATTAAAATATAGAACTTGAACTTTATTATTATCTACCTCATTATTATAACTAGAGCTATTATTTCTATTTGTTTGGTGATAACTCTTATTTTTTATTACGTCTTCTAAATCTTCTTCATCTAAATGTGGAAACTGTTTTGCTAATTCGTTTATAGGTATATTTTTAACCTCACCTACATAATATATATCGTCAAAGTAAGGAGATTCAGTGTATGAATAAACTAAATCGGCAGGATCAACATAATCAATTACAACACCTTCAGACGTATTGAAAGTAGTTTTTACAGCTCCTATACCTAGAACTGTAAGATCGTAGTAAAATTGTTTTTTTATTAATTCATATTTATTACCTTCCATTAAAACTTTCAAAGCTTGTTCTTCTGCTATTTCAACAGACTGCTTATAAGTTAACTGCATGTGTAGCGCTAACTCTTCTTCGTTTGCTGGTAAAGTTTCTTGATCAGAGTTAGAGACATCAATACCAAAAGTACTATTAACAAAATCATTATATGTTTTCATGTTTATATCCTCTAACAAAGCTTCCATATACTCTGTTCTTTGAGACACTCCATAAGGATCAACCGAATAAGCTTTTATATCATACATACGTTCTGCTAGACCATTAACAACTATATCCACAAACTTAGGTATAATAGGTACAGGTGTCCAGTCTAAATTTAAATAGGACAAATCACCATTTATAGACAACTCGTCCTTATATTTCTGCACAGACTGCTCTCCTCTAGCATAAAGCCTTAGTTCATGAAAATTGTTTTGATTCGCGTCGTATCTTGTTGATCTATTGTCATTATTAAACCACTCTGTTTCTATTGCTTTAGCAACCTTTAAACCATAATCGTAGCTTAGCTTTTCAGCATCGCTTACGACTTGACTTGGAAAATAACTTTTTATAACAGACTCTGCCATATTTATTTTTTAATTAATTTAGATGTACTACCGTTGTTTGAATACTTAGCAATACTTAAGTTTAGTTTAGGTTTTTGTATTGGTGCATTTGGTCTATAAAGATGTCTATTGTTAGCCATTATAGCTAAACCAGAACTAATAGACGCATCATGCTTTGTTCTTTTATTTATATCAAACTTTGCCCAGTCATTTAACAACTCGTTAAAATAACAACTACCAATACTACCATCTTGTTGTAAACCAACGTTATCTTGTATATACATTTCGATAGCAGCGGCGTGAGCTTGTTTTATATCCTCGCTAGAGTTAGGCATACCACCTATTTCTTTTTCAGCTACAGATAATTTATTCCATATTTTATCAGGTCTATTCATACTAAAACCTCTATAGCCACGTCTTCTTAAATAATACAATAAACGAGGTTTGTTGTTCTCTGCGAGTATAGGCATCCCGTAAAATACTAATGCCATTAGAACGTCCTCAAAGAATATTTCTGCGGTTTGTGGTCTGGCTAGGTATTCTAAGAAGAACTGGTTAGCAGGAGCGTCCTCCATGCTAAACCTAGTTAATCCATGGAGTGCACCTTTAGAGCCGACGCCATCGACGGTACCTGATATATCGTAGCTATCGCAGCCAAAAGCACCCATATGTTCGTTACCTGGATGTTTTACACCGTTTTTAATTACAATTTTGTTTTGTAACTGTTGAGGTGGTGTCCAGCTTACTTTAAATCTACCTTTCGGATCTGGATAAAATATTACTTTAGAATCTTTAACACCATTTACCCATTGAAAATTACCTTTAGTAATGCCTAGTGTTCTAGACATTTCTTCATTATAATCTATTTGTTCGTATATTTTAACTAAGTTAAATATACTGTTTTTTGTTTCATCTCTGAATGCGTGTTCTGTAGTTCTTGGAAACTGCCTGTAAAATTCGTTCAAAGCATCTTGATCGCCTTTTAATCCATCAGCTTCGTTTTGCCAATTTTCTACTACACCTACGTCTATTAACTCTCCATGTGGGTCGAAGACATCATAGTCTGGACTATCAAACACTGGAATTCCGTACTCATCAATAAATCCTTCGTAATTCCACTCCATTGGGATAAAGAGAGAATACAAGCCAGACGCTGTTTGTCCATTTCTGTTTCGCTTAGTGACGTCTGATGCGTTATATAGTTTTTTAAAGTTTTCTCCACCTTTGTCTAATGCGTTTGATGTTGAGCCCATCATACATTTACCTATAATTCTACTACCTAATCGTAAACATGTTTTGGTAACTCTCCAGTTATTTAATATATTATCGGGTCTTTCCCATTTACCGCTTTCATCGTGTACTAACAGCTGAAGTTTTTCTCCGTCATAACTGTTATCACCTGTATTTTTCCAATCAATAGTAGTATCAAGTCCAGCCAAGTCTTCCTGCTTTTCGTTAGCAGTAATTTTTTTACGCGTGAACTTACTTGCAGGAACCCTATAAGCAAGTTCAGACTTAGGCCTGTCCATACCGTCTTGAATTGGTTTAAAAAAGAACGGGTAGTTAATTGATATTGGAACCACCTTGTCTGTAAACATTTTTTTAGCATCCGCACCTGTTTTTGATAATATTCCAAACCTACTATCGCTTGATATTGTAGCTTGGTTAACTGTCTCTGCCGATGACATAAAAGAAAAACCAGATCTTCTGTTTTTAAGGTAGCACATGCCATAACATCTTTTATCTGCCTTACAAGCTTCCCAGAATATATAGAACAATCTGTTAGCTTCTCTAAAATCTGGTGCACCTACATCAATCTTGCTCCATTGCAAATACATGTAATGTGTACCTGTTATATATGTTGACGTGCCGTTGTTGTTAAACCAAAAGCCTTGCTCTCTGCGTTTAAACTCTTCATCTATATAGTCAAACCATTTAGCTTTGTTCTCCTCAGCATAAACTCTCCAGTCAAATATGTTTTTAAGTCTTGTTAATTCCTTTGGATATTCAAACTGTTTCCACTTTTTTTCCTCGTTGCTATACACACTACGTTCTTTCGGTAAAGCTATCTGAAAGTTTTGTATCTCGTATATCTCACCGATCTCACCAGTCTTAGATATAACTACAATATCATGCTCTTTGTTGTACCCGTACTTCCACTTTTTACCTTTGTTAAGTCTACTTATAGTAGTCTTTTTTATAGGCTCTACAACACTATATAGGTCTTGCTCGTACATTATTTAGATCTACCTTCTGCAAAACCTTTAAACACTTTAACCTCTGATTTGTTTTCTTTGCCCTCTAATATATTTTCTTCTTCTTGTATTCTACTCAATATTTCAAACGCGTCAAATATAGCTAGTTTCTTTGTCGCTGCAGCATTTTTTAACCTGTCAGCTGATATATCATCGTCAGAGTCTACAATAGCTTCTTTAGCTACTTTAATCAGTTCTTCAACTGCTTTATGTCCAGCTTGGATTATATTCTTCTTCGTCTCCTTGATATTCATATTTGATTGTAATAAAATTTGATAATACTCTATATAGTTTTTGACCGTCAATAATAAACTCATATTCTGAGCTTGGCCTAAAACCTATTAAATCGCCTTTGTTAAACGCGCCGTCGGTATACTTAACAATACCAACTAAAGGCTTTTCTTTATCTACGCTTAGCTCGCTTGTAGATTTTACTGGCGCCACAAAACAATATCCTTTTTGCGCTTGCCACTCGGTACCTTTATGTAAGAATATTTGATCTGGTTGTACTAAGTATGTTTGCTCATCAACATAACTTCTACTATTCTTTTCTATACCGTACTGATTGTGCCATCTTCTAAATACATTGTGATGAACTATAACTTTGTCACCAATTTTTATATTTGTATCACCAACCGTAGGTAGTGCTTTTACAATAGCTTCTCTACTAACATGTTGATGACTGAATATTTTAGTGTTTAGTATTAAATCTTTACCTTCTACTTTTTTTGTATTGTTGTATCTTGAGTTTAAAGGTGCTACAACGAAGTTGTAAACACTTTTCATTAGTACGTTAAATTATACTCTACAGATACAGCCATGTTTTTATTAAAGTCTTTCCAAGGTAAAACATCTTTACCTTTTTTAATATAAACGCTAAACTTATCGTCTTCTTCTAAGATGTCACATATAGTATGACCACCATACACTTCTTGCCCAACGGCATAGTGCATGGCGTCATTCTTATAATCTTTACCTATAGAAATTTTACGAATTAGCTTCGACATCGTAATTTATTTCTCCAGTTTGTATGTTAACATTAACAGTGCCGTACTGATCTTCTAGTTCTTTTTGAATAACTTGAAGTTTATCTTGTAATGAAGCTACTTCATGACACAACATGTGTTTTCTAGATTCTATTCTACCTATCTCCATTTGTGCATTGTTAATAGGTGAAACTACGTCTTGAATAGATTTTAACTGCTCGTCAGTAATATTTGTAGGTTTAAGGTCTACAACCTTTTCTTTCTTTTTTGCCATTTTATTTAATTTAAGTTAATTGTTGTTGTTTATTGTTCGAATTGTAATATAATTCTAATTGGGTGTATGTTGTAAACATAATCTTGGTGTGTTAATACACCTGTTGCTATAGCTTCTGTTAAAGTAATGCTAGTAGAACTATTTACTGTACTTACAGTTCCTATTACGGCATCATCGTGCGCATGTAGTACATCTCCAGGTAAAAAGTGTTCTAACACAGTCATACTAGTACCATCAGTTACTAAAGCGGTTCCTGGTGATGCTGAGTCAATATCAGCATCATTTATTCTTATTAAAGTTGTGAAAAACTGAGTTCCAGCTAACGCGCCTATATAAAACTTGTCAAAACCAACTGTTGATGCTAAGTCTTGATCAGCTGTTATAACTGTAGGTACTCCAGCAGGAATATCAGCTGTAGTTGTTGGAGTAGTTCCAATAGCTGTACTATTAAGCTTTGCTGGTGTAAAATCAGTATCAGCAAGTTCTACATGAGCAACTAAGTCATTAGAAGGTCTATTGTTAGCATCTGAATTTATAGTTCCTAAACTAACAGTGTTTGATTTTGAAATTAACAAAGACATAGCTTTAGCGTTTGCTGTAGGTGAAGCATCTCCTTTAGGTCTAACTAAAACTGTTGCGCCTATTAACTTGGCGCTACCTTTTGGTATTTCAAATTCTGTCCAGTCAAAAAGAACATCGCCAGCTGTAAATACGCCTATGTGTTGTTTTGATGCTGTTACTGTAGGTTTTATTTCTACTGTAAAATATTTACTCATAATTTTTTATTTTTTTATTTTTTCAAATGATCTACCGCCAAAATAAGCACCGATCACTGTTATTAATACTAATTGTAAAAGATCTATATAAGAATCTTTTACGTTGAAGTTAAGTTTACCAGCATCAATAAA
>Ga0196887_1000408_pt1 | contig 21227 bp, 19 predicted proteins | sample VirMetDEL_Mar_31_FD_169094 | JGI IMG/M metagenome (GOLD analysis project Ga0196887, IMG submission 169094) | Aqueous microbial communities from the Delaware River and Bay under freshwater to marine salinity gradient to study organic matter... | ecosystem: Environmental > Aquatic > Marine >... | reverse complement strand
CCGTGCTAGTATTGTTAATCTCACCTACACCAAAACTAAACGCTTTAAAAATAGGGTCTGATACAACTACGTTATGAGTTATGTCTTTTTTAACATTACAGAAGTTAATGATCGATCTCTTCTGACCTTCGTTTAAGTAGTTCGGAATTTTATCATCTATAATAGCCTCATTAGATCTAACTGCATAAACGTATATATTATTAAAGTTAGTCGATGTAGAGAAGTTGACTTGAGCTAATAGCGTTCTTGCATCATCTATACCTCGTTTAACACCTATATTATTAAAGTAAAACAATACCTGTGACGTATAATCCTCATTAGATAATACTTTAACCGGTTTTGCAATGTTACCGAAGTTACGTGTTATTTGTGCCGCGTAATCTGCCTTAGTAACTAATCTATCCTGCGTTGAAAATATACCTGGAGCGTTCTGCTTTATTTCTTCAACGGACTCAGCAGCTTTAATAGGTGTCGAGCTGTGTTTATTACTTACACTCAGGTTTTCAATAGTAGTTGGTGTAATAAGATTCTGTTCTGTATACAATTCATTTAACACCCCGTCAAAATCTGGTGATGTATATAATCCAAAACTCTTACCACTAGTAGCACCTGCACCTACAACAGCAGACTCATTATCTGATTCTAAGTAAAACACTACCACTCTATCATTACCATTTAATGTTTGCCCGTTATTACCATCACCAAACTTAAACTCGTAGTTACCCTCAGAGTTAAACCGCTTTTCATACTTCTTATTGGTAGGATTCTCTAAATATAGTGATGCAGTCTCGGTCCACTCTGACCACCTACCCGTAAGACTATTACGTACATATATAGAAAAGGTATTATCTGCTACAAACTTTTCATCACTTACAGATCTAGCGGATTTAATCACCTGACTTGAAGTGTAAGTATCTATTAGAGTGATCGTTTCATATTCCTCACCGTTTGCAGTGAAAATAGCCTCTTTAAGAGAGCCTTGATGTAAACTGTTGTAGTTTAATTGTAATAGCTCTGTAGAGTTATCTGTTACCTTTTCAAATGTAATATCCTCTAAAGAGTAGTACGATACACCACCAACATTAATATTACAAAACTTAGGTAATGTATATACGTCAGATAATATATTATCGGCTGTAATATCTACGGCTAAAATTGATGTTTGATCACCTAATGGCTTATACCCAATATTAGAAACCAACTTATTCATGTTCTCATATATTGTAGCTGTGGTTAAGGTACTCTCATTGGACGTAGTGTTTAGGTAGAATAAAAGCACGTGATACATATACGCAACAACATCAATAACTGCGTTGAAGTTTGAACCCTCAAAGTTTTGATCTGTAAATACTTCATTTTCGTTTAAACGATCAATAATTAGGTTTTTAAGTGAGTTTGCATCGAAACTCAAATAAGCGTCTTTCGGTAGTTTAAAGTCTGTAAATTTTTCTAAGCTCATACTATTATATATCCATCTCTATTTAATGTTGTTTTTAAGGAGAGACTATAAATCTCTAAAAGGGGTATTGAAAATATTATATCAATATTAAACTCTAACTGATCAGGTGATCCTGTTACCGTTACATTTTCAACCGTTACTCTTGGCTCTTGTGCTCCAAGCTGGTAGTATATGTCAGTAGCTAGAAAGTACGACGTTGTTGTATTGATCGGTTCAAATAGATACTTCTTTATATCCAACCCAAACGTTGGATTTAACAACTTTTCACCAGGAGCTGTTGTTAATATGTTTTTAATCGATGTTATAACAGCATTTGCATCCTGTAGCTCACTTAAGTCTCGTGGCTGTGGTTCGGAGTATAGCTCCGATCTTACAAACTTTGAGGCATCAAGGTCCAGTTTTAAGTCTTTAAAAATAAAGCCTCTTCTAATAGCATTATCTAGAGAGGTTGGTCTCTTTAATGAATCTATTTTAATCACAACTATATTTATTCCTTGTTACACTTTACAACAAGTTTTATCTCTAACATTATTATGTTATATACATAAAGTCATAACTTTCCATATAAATCTCAACAAACTGACATAAATAATGTTATGGCTAAGCAAAAGAGATTTATTCCACTATTCGAATCCTACATGAAAAGATTCGAAAGAGGTGGTTTTTTAGTAGGTGACATTTTTGAGTTTGATGATAAGTTTAAAAGTCATGATGAATATAAGGCTTTAGGCCAAAACATTAAGGATATGCTCGACGAAATGATTGAGTCTGGTCTCCTTATTCGTGTTGTAGGTATTAAGGATGAGTCACCACAGAGATATCCTGCAAACAGTGACGGTGGTTCACTTTCACCTGTACTGAATATTGCACTTGATAATACAGGCGGTAGAATTACACATCGTTGCTCTATTCCCTGTTGTTTAGGTCAGCCCGGTGAATCAGCATATCCTGGCTTAGATCCTATTCCAGATAGCTTATATCGTAAGGATAAGGTTAATATTAAGCCAGAAGAACTAGCCGAAGACGAGGAAAACCTTTCTAATAAGACAGATATAGGTGACGGTGAGCTTAGCCAAACACAAATAAAGCTACCTACACAAAACACTCAGATTCCTTCTAGTGCTGCAACTCCATCGATGGAAGTTAATGCATACACGAAGGATTACCTGAGTGGGTTAAAGGGCTAATAAGCTTTTTCTAGATTTACCCAACAAGCAAATGCGTTAATTTCCTTATCCAGGACTAACGCGCTTTTATAGAGATGATCAGCTAATATAGTGATCATCTCTTTCTTTTTCATATCATCCATAGGCTGCTCGTATAGATGATCTAGAAAGTTAGCCATAAGTGTATCATAGTCACCTTGAAATCTATCTTCACTCTCAATTAAGTGCTTTCTTAGTTCTAATGACTTACCGGTAGTTATCTTTTCGAAGATCGACTTAAGTAAAGCTTCATCCGCAGCACTATTTGTAATATGCAGCTCAGAGTTAATTACACTCTTCTGCAACTCGTTAATAGTCTTACGAAGATCAGGGAAGTACCTCTTAACGAGCATTACAAACTCTTTCTTCTGTACATCTGATACTACTACCTCTTCTTGTTGCAGAATACTATAACACCTCTTAACAGCCTGATCAATTACAGGCTTCAGATCAAGTGATTGACACCTAGATTGCAGAGCAGGAATGATTTTATGCTTATAGTTAGCAGTAAGAATAAAGCGACAGTACTTAGCGTACGTCTCCATAGTATTACGCAATGCTCCCTGTGCCTGAGAGGTTAGACCGTCAGCCTCATCTAGTATTACCACTTTAATGCCCCCGTCGAATGACTTGGTCTGAGCAAAGTTAGTGATATTGTGTCTGATGGTGTCAATACCTGATTCATCTGACGCATTAATGTAAAGATAATTACATCCTAGTATATCATTAACAATAATCCTAGCTAAAGTCGTCTTACCTGTACCTGGATTACCGGTGAATAGTAAGTTAGGTATTTCATCCTTAAACTGACTAACAACTCGAAGAGATTGTTCATCTAAGATAAGATCATCAAGCTTTGTCGGCCTGTACTTTTCACACCAAATACCTTTAAAATCAATCATTATCGTTTTTTACGTTTTTTCTTAGTAGGTTTACTTACAGATACTGTAACGGTCTTTCTAATCTTAGTTTTACCTACTTTTCGCTCAGTTACCTTTGTTCTTCTTGTTGTAGCCATATCTTTATTTACCTGAGGATCCAAATCCTTTATCACCTCTATCTGATTGTACGACTGTTCCTTCTGTTACATTAACAGGATGATTACTATATACAACAAACTGTGCGATTCTATCACCAACCTTAACCTCGTAATCTTTATCAGTTAAGTTATAAAGCTTTACACCTGCATCCCCACGATAACCTTCATCAATAATACCAGGATGAGGCATAATACCATGCTTGAACCCAAGTCCAGATCTACCTTCGATCTTAACCCAAAATCCAGGCTCAATAAAGCTAAACTTAAGTCCTACATCTACAACTGCTGAACCTTTTGCAGGGATTGTTACATCAACAACCGACGTTACATCTAGACCAGTATCGTTATCATGATTCTTACCTGGAAGCACTGCATTACTATTTGTTTTCTCAAATCTTAATTCCATATATACATATAATAGCATATAAATGGAAAAAGTCAACTAAGAGATTAAATATGTATATGAGTGAAATCGATGATGCTGTGGATGATATTTTATCACAAATCAAAGACCATAAAAGCTCTACCTCAGGAATTAAGAAGGTAGAAGAGGATTTTGATGCTGATAAGTTAGAAGCGTTTATTCTTAATAAGACTAGCTCGCTAGTTAACACCTCTATTGATATGGTTGAAGATGTAAAGGACTACATTTCCTCCGCTCCAGAGAATAGAGATGTAGCAGCTATAGCTGAATTAATCAGAGCATCCACTGGAGCTATTGATACACTTAATAAACTACACACAGCTAAAGAAGCTAATAAATCTAAGATGGCAATAAAGCAGCTAGATGTTGAAGCTAGGGAAAGAATGAACATCACAGACAATCAAACGAAAGTACTTCTATCTAGAGATGATATTATGAAAGCCTTGATGGATGAGACAGGTGAAGATGTTGTAGACGTTTAATTCTACCACCTTGAAATTCTACTACCCGGTGGACGTCTTACATCTAGATGTATAAAGGTTGAATATTTACCAATACCGGTAAATCCTATTTTAGTAGCCGCGGCATTAACTGTATTATAGTTAAGTCCGGTTCTAAACGAAACATCTACAGCATTACCTATGTTGTGCTGCGAGCCTGGTTTGAAGGATTTGGACTGACCTGTTGATTGCATATATGCCTTGTTTCTTCTTCCTGAGTTTAGTGGTATTTTAACGCCCAACTCTTGACTTAATTCAATAAGCTTCTGAATCAAAGCCGGGTTTAATAAGCCAATAGCGCGATCTTCCCTTTCTTGCTTTGAACCACCACTACCAATTAATAGAGGGCTAAGCATACCTGACTGATATATCTGTATATAATCACGCCAGGTATCACCCAACTCTATATCTTTACAACTAATTTTTCCTTCCGCTTGCTCTAAGGACTCAAAAACACCATCACGCATTTCGTGATATTCACCAATAGCTATTCTCACCGCTGTATTACCTTCAATCGAAGCCTTTGTGTTAGATACAACCCAACCAGCATCTTCTACAGCAATACTCTCCGTCTTCGCCGTATTCACAGAGCCAATTGGAAGCTTACCAAAAGCGTAATAATATGCAGCAGGTGTTAAGCCGATTGCTGCATCTGGAAATAATGCATTTTCCTTATAACCGACTATCTTAATAAACTTACTGCATTCGTTTGACTGTCTAATAGTGATAAATGCCTTACCGTCTTTTATAGCCTTGACTATATCCATATTAAGCGGTACAAGGCCTTGCTCTACAACATTCAGCCTATCAAGCAAAGCCTTATTAATTATAGCACCATCATTGAATATCTTATCAGATTTATCAGCTAGAGGTACAAACAGACCGTCTTTAGACGCTTGTCCAGACATACCTTCACGTGATATATCATGTGACCAGCCGTTTGAAACTTTATGTACTATGAACTCCTTCTCCTTAAGTTGAACCTCACTAACTGGTGGCTCGGGTGTAGGAGTCGGGGTGGTTTGAGCATCAGATCCGCCAAAGCTGTTTAGAACTGGGTTCAACGCGTCAATTGCAGCATTATTCTGTCCACCTAGAGCGTCCTCCTCAAGCCACGCGTCCGCTGCATCAATCCAACGCGCAGGGTCACCCGGGCATATCCTATCCATTCCTTCAATACCTGTATCACCAGAATCAATCTGAAAATCACCGGTAGTACCTACAAGTATTTGCCTTTTCTCATGATCGATGAAGCCACCAGCAATATAAGGCCAACTACCACCGGTGGGTGCGTTTGTACTAACTAACGGCTTTGATATCCAGTAAGTATTTTCTTTAGTTAAAATATCACCTTTACCTATCTGGAAAAATGAACCACTTGTCCCACCTTCAACAGCTCCAGGTGCACTTGACCCTGAAGATCCTGTCCCAGTATCGGCTGCCGACCCACCGGTGCTGCCACCTCCACTTGATGAAGCCGGCTCACTAGCAGCGACATTAATATCAGATGAGGTAGGTGTCATACCCTTCACCGTATATGTACCACCAGGATCAGCGTGATAAGGTACGCCGTTTACTTGCCGTATATCAATACCCAGTGGGGTACTCATATTATCAGTATAAGGGTTATATCTATAGGTATGTTGAAACTTATCAAAGCATCCTCCTAGACTATTTGATATTTCTGCTAAAATAGCTGTACCCATCTGATCAAAATCAAAAAAGCTTTTAAGATCAGGTGTGTAATTATACATCTTAGCTACAGACGATCTCATACTACCACTAGACTGTGCTAACCCAACCGCGTCGGTTATATTTGACTTCCCCATTAATACAGATTGTGTACTTGACCAAGCCTCTTTCGCAACATTTGTTACTTCTAGTATACCCTGCTGAAACGCAGATGGTAAGTCGTTAAAAACAGCTTGATCTAAACCATCCATAAGATTAGTAGTAGTGCCTTTTAAGTCACCGAGATCAAACGCATTCTCACTCGTCTTTGTTGCTGCAGGTTGCGCTAATCTACCAATACTATCAGATGTAGCAGAAAACACATTACAAGGTGAGTTTATACAATCACGCGCTGCTTCACGTAACGCATTACCGAAGCTACTATCATCCTTAAAGTTTGGATAGTTAGGATCGTTAAAATAATCGTTTATACGTCTAACTTCATCCTTATAATATGGGTGAACCTTCATCTTATCGACGTAAAAGTTAATAGTAGACCAATCAAGTAAACTGCTGTTTAATACTAATATCTCAACACTACGTCTAACTGCAGCCATGTCACCCTCTAGCCCGGCATGGAAATCAACAGCTAAATCAACATCAACAGCAAAATCCGGATCATCAACAATCTCACAATACGGAGTAGCAAGTCTTAAATGCTCCTTACTCAAAGAGACACCGAATAGCTTTTCTGCTAGATTATTACCGTAAATTACCATCTGTTTATATTTATTATGTTAGGCACCTTCAGCTGTATTTGCTTGAACATCTTTTATTTGACCTTCTCTCCAAACCTTATACTTTGGTACACCTGTACCTCCAACTTTACTACCGTAATAGTTTGCATAAAATAGCTCTCCTCCGATCCGTGTACTTGGGTTACCTGCAGCTACTCGTCTATCTGCTAGTCCTGAACTAGCATTATCTGTAGCGAGGTTAGTTATGTTTGACCCAGCTAGAACGCGGTTTAGTTGATCGTTGTAATCTGGTGGTGATTGATTGTTGAGTTTTGCCTTTGTTGAGTCTGGATAATAACCAGGATCTTGAAGTATAGATCGTAATGACCTACCTGAAGCAGCTGCTCGGTTCATAACCGTTTCCATATATGCTTGCTGAGCCGCTTCGCCTTGACCGCCTACCTCTGCAGCAGTCGAAGCGTATAACAGCCGCTGTAAATCTGGATCACTCTCCAGCTCTTTCCTTATACGCTCTCTGTTAACCTCCCCGGTTTGTGTTACATCCCCTATAGGTAAAAGGTTAGTTGGTGCATTTGTTGGTTGTGCTATTGCAGACTCGCTTTCAGAGTCTGTTGATGCATTTGTTGGTTGTGCTATTGCAGACTCGCTTTCAGAGTCTGTTGATGGTACTAGCTCCTTATATCGCTTGCTATTACCAAACAACCTAACAGCTACTACTTCATTTTCATAGTCTAACTCCCTAAATATATGCTTAATAGACACCACAAACCAAATATTATCAGGCGCGGTTCTACCAGTCACCTCACCGCCATTTATTGTTACAAACGTTCCGGGCTTTCTAAAGACTTGACCACGTACATTGAACACTATTATATCGTTGAGAAACAAGAAACTGTTTTTAACCTTATTAAATACCTGATCCTCTAATACACTTGGATCATCAACACTACTATCAGCTCTTTCCGCCTTAAGTATTTTTTTATTCGAGTTTGTCAACACAGGTAACGCGCAATTAAAGCCGTTTGTGTCTCCTAGATCGTCTTCCTCAAAACTTGATACAATATCAGTAAAGTCTGTGACGCTTATGTTTGTTGCGGTTAAGTCTGGTGCACTATCGTTAAGTAAGTAGTCACACCAATATTTTGATCGCGCCGTCTCAATGTCTGCCTTAACTAACTCGTAGTTCTCAACCGTGTTGAACATACCAGAGGAATGTCGACCACCTGTCTTATCTTCTTGTGGTGCTAATACAAACTCTTCTAAATAAACTTCACCGAAGTCGCCTGTGCTTGCGCCACCATCTGACATTCCCTTCAAAAACTCATGATGTTTATCAGTAAACATCTTTTTGAGAGTGAACTTACGTGTAGTAGTATTAGTATCTTCACTAAGACTCTGTATCTTAAATAACGGTAAAGACGACTCTATTTGAATGTTGTTTACTAATCGTGTAATTACATCAAATACACTATCCTCTATATCCCACCAATATGATTGTAGGTTAACGTTAGAACTTTCACCAGTGAAACTATTATCAGTTAGACTATTAGTATTAATAGGTACAGGCAGTGTCTTACCCCACATATCAAGGATACCACTTACATGCCCAATTAGTGTATTGGATGGTGATTTATCCGGCTTACTACCAGTTTCCCAAAGCTTTCGCATCGACGTCTTTTTAAGCATGGATGTTTGCGCTTCTTCAAACTTAAATACAATTATATTATCTGTAATATTTTTTGCAATTATAGAACTGTTCTCAAGTATTGTTAATAAGCTTATTTTACTATCAGATGCATGCTTTGTTTTTGAATCTTTATCTTCAATGTTTATATCTAGAAATAGATTCTTCTCTGTTGAACTAAACGTCTCCAACCTATCCATTATATTATACGAGTTTTTAATGGCTACATTACCGGTAATTCCAGGGTTTATAAGATTATCTTCTATTTCAAGATATGATAAAACACCAGTATCAATAGGAGTGACATCAGTATCACCACCAACTGCTTGCGCTATGATGGATAAATTGAAACCTAAATTCTTGCTTTGTAAATTAGCATCACTCATACCACGCTAGTTATTAATTTTAGAAAGTATACTCTCTACATATTTAGGTTTAATGAATTTATAGCCAATACCACCCTTTGCCATAAAAATGTAATCAGGCTTATTTATCAGAACAATTAACCACCATAAATCAATCGTGTTGTATAATTTATATGAGAGTGTTGTCCATGGCATATCATAGTTAAGTGATATATCATCATAAACATCACCACTTAACTCTTCCGGAAAGCTTACCTTATTTAGTATGTTGTAGAAATAATGCGGGTCAGTACTATCAACCAAATTGACGTTAAATATATTTTCATACAAAGTAGATTGCAGAGAGGATACACTCCTATCATCTATATTGTTTTGCTTTGCTCCGTTGTTAATTGTACTCATTTGCTGTATCTTTAAGGTATGGCGGTTGTAGACTAATTATTAATTGTATTCTGTATGAAGCGATTTACATCACCCTGTCTAGATGGGTCTAACCCGACAGATGCTTCCTGTACTATACCACTATTAGTAGATGCAGCGGTTCGTACAACCGCTTGCGCCGTAGGCGTTACAGCTATTGGAGATACATCATCAGTGGTAGTATCATTAAGTATAAACCCGGGATCCTGTGAAGGTTTAGGAGCAGGTGGTGCAGCTGTCTTACCAATTGTTACTGTATTACCTACCGTGTTTCCATGAAAGCCCGAACCTACCATCAAGTTTGCGTAATCTGATAACAATGATGTAAACTGAATAGTAACTTCATATGCATCTGGAATAGGTGCAGAAAAGCGCCCAATATCAGCTATTTCAACCTCTTTGTTTCTGACTGTACCTACAAAATCCACCTCAAGACTACTGATGTATGCATATGGCATATTTACCATGCCTTGTATAGTAGCGTCATATATCTTAGGTGGTAGTGTCCTAGCAAACGATGTTTTATATGGTTTGTTTTGATATGTTAATAACCACAAAAACTCGTAGTTTAGTTGATATGATATATCACCCTGATTTCTTGTAACTGTGTTGAATAAAGGAAACTTAACTGTTAACGTTGGACCTTCTTCTGCAAAAGAGAAATGTTTTGCCTTTTGTATATATACACCTGGTTGAGCGAGGTTAACAAAGGATGATATTTCTTCAACTATATCCATGCCTGTGTTAATGAGACCACTAGCAACACTTTCGTTGTTTGAAGCGCCCCAACTATTATTAATACTAGGCGGCTTTTCAAAGTAAGGTAAGCAGTAAGTAAACCCGGTGTCTTCCGTTAAATATAAACCAATTAACGATCTTAAAAAATTACTCTCGAGTCTTTTAACTGTACCCTTATCAGCAGTCTTACCTTGTAAACTATCCTTAATACTAGTAAGTTTGTTCAGGGCTGTATTTTGAGCTGCATCATCAACACCTATAAACTCTGCAAACTTACTAACTACGGTGCTATTTGCTACGTCTGTACCAGCTTTAACAGTACTATTAATATAATATAGTGCCTGAGATAATTGTGAATTGAGCACTTGCTCCTTCTCCGTCAACATCAACTTCGGTATCTTTGCAATCGCAGCTGCTGTAGTATTTGACATGCCACTAGAGAACCAACAGAACCGATTAACAATATCAATAGTACCACCGGCGGGGTGAGGCTTCTTATATACATCAGTATTGTCTAATGTTGACTCACCTATTTTACCACCATTAAACGTAGCAATGCTAGCATTGCTTATATCCTCAAAACTTTTAATTAACTTTGACATAATTTATTAACTTGTATAGGCATCACGTACGCCTACTGTTCTAGGTTTTGACGTCGCGTTATTACCTGCATTAACTACAGTTGTACCACCACTGCTATTACGTGTATTTATAGCAATATCTCTTAATATCTGTGTATGCTCTAAAGCTATTTTAACCAGCTGACCACTAAACCTTTTAATATCTTCATTCTGCTTATTAACGAGCTTATCTATAGCACCACCTGTCTTCATACCGAGTACTGAATCCTTGTTACTAAACGGTGTAATCTTACCATCCTGTACAATAAAGTCCTGCATTGGTGATTTATTTGCAGCATCCCTGAAGGCGCGCTGTGACTTCATATAACCAATATTTGCTGCAGTATATGCAGCCTCAGCACCCTTAATGTTCTGTTGATCCTTCGTTGCAAAGGCTTTTTGTAATTCACCGCGACGTATACGCATGATCTTCTCCATCTTCGCAAACTCTGCCGCTTCAGGTGAATTAAGAGTTTCTTTACTAGCATTTTTACGAAACTCTACCATACCAACCTCACCCTCACGTCGTCCGTATTTTGACCTAGCCGCGTACTGCTTTCCCGCGTACTGGTTATCTACTTCATCATTAACTGCTCCCATATCAACACCGAGCATATTACCAATCCTCGCTCTAATGCTGATACCAAACATCTTCTCTGGTAACATACTAAGCATCTTCTTTGCAAGAGCACTCTTTAAATCCTTCATAACGTTACCAGCTTTAGCAATCGCACCTCCACCTCGTTCACCAGTCTCCTCATTTGTAGCTCCAAATAGCCAGTCAGCTAATGGCTTAGCAAAAGGTATAGCAAACGCCATCCGCTGCAGACCGCCCTTAACATCACCACCTGCTATATCGGCAGCACCACCCCAGAACTCCATAAGATTCTTAATAGGGTAGTTATTCATTATTTTGTCTTTTATCTTACCGAAAAAGTCACTCATCTTAAACCCACTACCTGCAGGCTTTACCTTTTCTTCCTTTCCTTTTTTGGTATCTAAAAATGCATTTAGTACATCAAGACCTATACCTATAGCAGTACCTACACCCGGAAATAGCGTCGCAATACCAGACGCAACATCAATTAAACCACCAACAACATCCCCTGACTTAAATCTTGAGACAGCAAAGGCCCAAGATATCATAGATCCTATACCAGGTATTCTTTTAAGCACAGGTTTTAAAAGCTTAAACAGCATACCGCCAACCTTCTTAAATATACCACCTATAGCGCCACCTTTAAGAGCTTTAAATGGCTTTAGCAACGCGCCTTTGATACTACTAAATACAGACTTTACTTTTGTTTTTACTGTATCAACCATTTTACCGATTAAGCCAGGTTCGATTAGTTTAGCACCTAACCCTTTAAGCGGCTTTAATAACTTATCACCTAATCCCTTTAACGGAGTAAGCAGCATCTTACCTAAACCTTTAAGCGGTTTTAATAACTTATCACCTAAACCCTTTAACGGAGTAAGCAGCATCTTACCTAAACCTTTAAACGGAGTAAGCAGCATCTTACCTAAACCTTTAAACACACTAGTAATGGTCTTACCTATACCTTTAAATTTAGATGCAAACCATTTTACACCACCTCCAATACCAACTTTGGCTAGTATCTTGAGTAGGCCCTTTGCAGGCCCGTCTGATAAAAATCCGGTAACAAATGCAGCCAACCCGCCGAGTATTAATAATGCAGGTCCGATCAGTTTCTTTAACCAACTACCCCCAACCTTACCAGCTGCGCCTTCCGACGACTTTGGTAACTGTACGGGTAGCTTTTGTTTAAGCTTTGCTGATTGTAACGTCTCAGCTTCTGGACCTGGTGCTACTACACTCTTAAAGATACTAAATATCTTCTTATATCTAGCTACCTCGTTTGTAGCTAGGGTTGCCTTAACTTGTAGTATATCTTTTATACCACCACCCTCATCATCACGCCGTATTGCACCTCTAGATTTGTTATTGACACCTTGCTCAACACGGACACCACGAGGCTCACTGCTATTTTTATTAGCAAGGCTAGCTATAACTGCAGCAGCTTTTGCATTATTGGCTGATTCATCTTCCACACATATATTTAGTCACTAGATAGGAAACTCGCATCAATTTCTACAGCAACACCATCATCAAATGTGATATTTTTTTCTTCCTGCTTACGAAACTCACTAATAGCCTCAACTATCATGTTGTTAAGCTTCAATGGTAGTGAATCAATAAGCTTTTTACTCTCGTAGAGGTTAAAGTTATTAAGCTCGAACACATTCTCACCTACCTCAACACTCTCAACAAACTTAATAATCTCATACGTTAGTACAATGTTAACAGCGTCTGTCTCTCTCTGCTTTTCGTTGAGCTTGGAGATTTCTGAAATAAGCTTCTTTGCCACAATTGTATCTCTAGTAAGCGATGGTACTTTAACCGTTACATTAATACCTTTATACTCTACATCGCTGCTATAGTCGAAATCAAAGTCAGGCTCCGGTAAATCGTTAAGGTCATATTCTTTACTACCTACAATATATTTACTACTTAGTGATTCCTTCCTCAGCTGTGTCAAAATATATGATCTATCAGCTAAAGAGAAGTCATACTCTGACTCACTATTATTAATAATAATATCATTAAAGATAGCACTACTCCTAATAACGCCTTCGTATCCTTCAAACGCAGACTTAAGCAGATCTTTATGCTGTGAAACATTAAACAGCTCAAAGCCTAGCTCCTTACCTGATGACGGTACAGTCACCTTAACTACATTCTGCTTATTAAGATCATCTAGATCCTTAATAATATCTTTTAAAAGCTCTTTACTCACAGATATATTTATGACACACTCTCGTTAATCAACTATTTTGTTGCTCACGCTTCTTAACCTCCTCATTCTCTTTTTCAATACGCTCTGAGTGTATCTTTAATAATAGACGTGTCTCGTTATATGTTAGATCAAAGAAATCACCAGCTTTACTTACAAAGTGATTATAATGGTATAGTGTCTCGTAGAAGTATACTAAATCATATGATAATATTGAAGCAATAAAGTATATGACACCGTTACCTAGAATATTAACACTTACCTCTGATATATCTAGATCGCTATTTGCTTCAATTAAGGTGAGATCAAACAGTGTATTTGATAGATCAACAATATAATCCTGTAGCTGTAAAAATATAGATGTTGGTAGTTTATTTAATACGGTACGCTTTTCTTCCGCTGTTAGATCATTAAAGTTAATCGATGTATCTTTAAACCTAACAGTCCTAATAGTATATTGATATAAGTCATCTATACTATCAAAATACAGTCCGATGGGTACACCGACTGTTAGTGTTATATCACCACAAACGAGATCCTTATCTACATCAACGTAGTTATCTACAAGCTTACTCAGAGCATCGTCCAGACTATATGTTACATCCATATCATCCTTACCCTTAAACATAAGCTTATTACTTACAAAGAGTTTACGAACGTATATTAATATAAAGAACCTGTCAAATATGTTTAGATCTGGCTCAATATACAGCTTGTTAAGAAACTCACTAAGACCGCGATAATCTTTATTTTCACAAAACTTTAAGATTGTTAGATAATCTCTATTGATAAGTTCAGGTATTCTTACCTTCCTACCACTCGGTAGATCTAACTCTATAGTAAACACAAATATAATTAATAAGCTTTTTGCTTAAATCAATATTAATCAACGAGAGAATATTTACTAAACGCAAAAGAGACTGTTCTCTCTAGATCATTATTGCTGAGCTCACCGTAGCTCAATTGATCTGCCTCTACGTTTATTGGAACACAATCTTCAAACATATACGTCTTTCTCTTATTACGAAAATCACCAAAAGGTATCTCAAGATTCTCAGGACCACTAGGGTTTCTAGTATGTAAGTTAACAATGATGTTACACTTTAAATCAGTCTCGTCTTCAATTAAGCCATGATACGAAACAGCAACAAGCCATGGCCTAATAAACATATCAACTATGTCCTTGTTTTGCTCTAAAAACGTAACGTCTAACTTATTACTACTACCGTAATCAACTCGCCTATCACCATAGTAACCAGCTACAAAACCACCAGACTTAGCTACTGGTAAGGTTCCAACTGCTACCTGCTCTTGAGGTAACGCGACCGACTGTGCAAACATAAATCCAATGTCATCATCTGTTCTATTGTCGAATATACCTTTATGCAATGACCATCGCTTATCTTGATAGTCGTATAATACCCGTTCAATTGAGTCTGCAACTTGCTGCATTAACCCATTACCACTGCGACCTTGAAATCCAATAGTCCAAAGAAACTTAGTAGGTATATCACCTTCCCAAGTACTAGCGAGACCGTCTAATCGCCTCTGTATAGGCTGTAACGACATAAAATTATTCTGTTATACCACTCTGCTTATAGAAGTGATATGCAACAGTAACATCCATCTCTACTGTACCACCATTACCACCAGCCATGTCATATGAAACAGCGTCAATGTTACGTATAGATGCACCGTAGAGCATGTAGTCAGAAATAGGCTCGAGCTTCTTATTAAGCTGCTGTAGATGTATGTAAGTGTCTGCAGCTGGTGTAGCATACTGACCAGTTGAAAATTCATCATCAAACAAGGTACGTGAAGCAGCTTCCATTCTGTTTCTGAGCTCTGATGTAGCATCTAGATAGAACTTAAGTGAGTAGCCGTCTGAGCCAGGATATGTAGCATTACCAGGAATGTTAAAGTTAAGACCCATGTAAGGAGTTTCAACGTTAGTAATTTGTCTTGCTGGTAGAACACCAGCCTTACAGTAAACTAAATCACCTTCATCTAGTGTAACGCCTCCTGCTAATACAACATCATGTACTCTGAAGAGAAAATCACGTGAAAAGTCTCTTGCCTGAGCCTTACTGTAAAATTGTTCAATATCTTGGTTCGACCTATAATTTGACATATAATTATTTATAGCTACAGCCTACATTTTTAACAACTAAACAAAAAAAAAGGCTGAAATCTTTCGACTTCAGCCTCTTGGTTAGGGAGTATAATATTATCCTTGGACCAACTCCTGGAAGTTGGCGTCCGTGCGTGATGCATAAAAATTAACAAGAATAAATTCAGCCGTTCTAACTGGCTTAAGGTAAATGTCAATAACAAGCTCGTTCTGATCAATTACCTCTGGTGTATTGTTTCTTTCGTCACATACAATCAGGTAATCATAAAGTCCGTCGCTAGCCTTAACACGCTCAAAGAATGGCTGTAAGGTGTTAATAACTCTCGTTCTAGTGAATAGTGTGTTGTTCTCGAACAAGAAGTACTGCATTGTCTTCTTTGTAATCTTCTCAAGATATAGGAATGTTCTTCTTACGTTAATACGATCAAAGGCACTTGGCTTTTTAAGCAGTGTCTTTTGTCCGAAGAATATGTTACCTCTATCCTGGAAGGAAGCAATCGGGTTCAAGTTAACAGTATAAAGATCGTCTCTTTGTCTTTGGTTAGGTGTAAGAGCAATATCAACCGCATCACCAATAATACCTCTGTTAAATCCTGCAGGTGCGCCCCATGGCCCAACTGAAGCATCTGTTGAAGCCATTTTAGCAGAAGCAAAGCCGGATGGTGGTACGTATACAAACAATCCAGTGTAGTTGTCAAACACTTTTAAGTAGTTAGCATATGTACATGCATAAGATGAGTTAGTATTTTCAAACTGATGTCTCAGTCCCCAGTAGATGTCTGTGTAGAAGTTCTTATTTTTATCGTCCTGTACCTTATTGTCTTTACCAGTAACAAGTAGTTGTCTGATTGGATCAGCAATAAATAGTACATCACCTCTTCCACCATCCTTAACAGGCCCGCAGAAAGTATTAAATCTATTAAAGATAACAGTATATGAATCTCTTGCAGCACTGTTTGAGATATCATTAGATGTTCTCAGAGCTTCAATTGAGTCAGTTGTACGTGTATCGTCGAACCCTCTAGCACTAAGAGCGCCGCTGGTTTGCATATATGTGAAGATAGTACCAAGACCACCTTCAGCAATCATGTCGATGTTAAACTTATCATCGTTCTTAATACGAAGTAGAGCACGATCTAGCTTCTTTGGAATATTACCAATTACCTTACCGTCAAGCTTTGTTTCACCATACGCGCCGAGTGCGAAAAGTGAATCAGCCTTACCAATATCAGTACTAATAGTTACTAGTTGTGCTGCTGTAGCACCTACTTGCGCTTCGGTAAGCACTCCCTCGTTTAGAGCTTTATAAAGCGTATCAGTTACAACCCGAATTTTACGCTTTGGATTACCATCAGCGTTAAGTTGCACACCGTTGATTTGATCCGACAGGTACGGGTTAACTAAAATATCAATGTTTCTTGAATCATCCTCTTGTGTTTCGAGGAAGAAGTTAATAGGAAGTCCACCGGACTCAGAGTTTTTCTGTCTGTAATATCCAACTGCACCGTTGACACCCTCTTCAAGAAGGTATTGTAGTCTGTTAGCAGACTTAGAGAACACTGACTGACGTATCTTAAATACACCAAAGTTAAGCGTGTCGTTAAACTCTGCATCACCAATACTGTAGTTAGTGATTCTATCCTCCATAACCTGTGAGATGGAGTTGGTAGCAGGATTTGATCCTTCACCATCTGTAGCAGATAGTGCAAACTCAAGTCTTGATTCTGGGATAGTAGTAAAGTCTGTTAAACCTACAGCTCCAGCAGATTGTGTTACGGTTTCAACACTTAAGATTGAATCATAATCACGAGCTGGGTTGAGGTTAGTATTATCAGCAAGACCAACATAATAACCATTGAACTGACCGTCAATAATTGTTTGTGCCTTGTTAATAACTAAAATAGCAGCACTTGATAATTCATTAACACTTGACCAGTCTGAGCCAGCAGTTTCTGACCAACCGTCTGTGAATAGCTCACCATTCTTAAGCTTTACATATTGTTCGTAAGTAAGTTCGAACTGTGTTGGTTTACCGATGAACCAGGAGCCTGTATTACTATAGTCGGATGTAGGAACTCCAGGTTCACCTGTTGATAATGTTGTAACACCAGTCGCTGGATAAGCGAGTAAACTGATCTTCGAGCCAAAGCCCTCACCGCTCTCGTCACCGTACGGTAGTCTGTTAACAAGAACTCTACCTGTTGAATTTAGAGCAGATTTAACAGTATGATAAAAATATCTTTCTGCTGGTGTTCTTGGGTTTCCGTAGATCTGTTCAAAATCACTGATACCGGTAACACCGACTACTTCGTCGGAGGGACCTTCACTTGTGAATCCTGTAATGTAAGTTGTCGTTCCTTGTGAAACCGTACGTAGTGATAAATCACTCTCTCTGATCTCAACGCCTGGAGATTGTATTGTCCTTCTAGCCATAAAATTATTTATGCTATTTCAGACGAAAGTTCTATATATTTAGCAATTTAGTCCGTATTTGTGAATAAACAAATGTAGCACTACTCTCTATCTCATTTGCATCCCTATAATTGTAGTTTATACTACCAACTGTAACAGGGAAAGCATTGGTATATGTAAACTCTATACGCTTATTATTAAACTCATCTAGACCATATAACGTTAAGTCTGTTTGATAATCAGAGAATGCAAACGGTCCAGGTACCTGACCATCTGTTAACTCGTTATCAACTAAATCATCATCATCAAACAAGCCTGTTTTATCGTCATGCATTAAATCTAACCACTTATATATGGTCCAATAGTTATTAAACTCGTTATCCACCGTAAAGTTAATGTCTACTGGTGGAAATGGCTCTTTCGCATGTGATGAGTTATATAGATTACTACCAGCATATGGTATTTGAATAGCAGCTACAGTTATCTCAGGTACAACAGCTCCATAAACAGACATCTGAAAGGCATCTTCGTCAACATTAAATGTATCTCTATTGTTTCTCTTCTTAATCTTTCTTAAAGCTGGTGGAAGCTGAAACACTAAAATAAACTTATCTACCCTATTCTTGTTTAATAGAGACTGCTGATTCTTATTTTGTGACATATTATTATTTATTGTAGAGGTTTATAACCAAACATAGATAACTCATCCATATCCATCTCTGCTTGATTTTCACCCATTCCGAACACCATTGGAGGTAACATGCTGTTATTATCTCCAACTACTTCATTATCTAGATATATTGAGGTAGCATCTTCGAAGTACTGAATACCGAAATCCATCTGATCAATAACACACGGTTTACCCATACTATCAAGCTCTGCTATTTCGAAGAAGCGTTCTGTTATTTCCCTCTCCAATATAAAGAGAGCGTACAACAATGACATAACCATATCATCATGCTTACTCTGCCTTGCTTTCCATGTACCGTTTGGATATCTAATAAAGTTCTTAAGCTCCATTAATGTCTGCTCATCTTTAATGGTAACGGCGCGCGCCTCGTTAATATAATAACGCATATTTAATACACCTTTGTACTTTGTATTAGTATGTGCAATCATACCCTGCATAACATTCTTACGGTTAGCTGCTTTATTACCATAAGATACTATCTTATCATACCCTAAATCATTATATAGTCTATCAACAACCTGCGCCCCGCAATTGTTACGCTCAATTAAAGCTAACGGTGATCCGTAGTTTTTTAATATAGAGTGTACTTTAGCAGTAAACTCAAGTGGTGGTATTTGGTTATTATTATAGCATGCTACCTGTCTAATGTCTCTGAGATCGGTTATATCTAGTATTTGTACGCATGATGAGTCAGCGCCCACTCCTTCAGCTGTATCAACACCAGCTACATATAGTCTAGATGGATCAGCTTCTTCCCATATCTTATACGCACCGTCATCAAGCACGATTTTAGGATCACAAATTTCAGTCGCCATCTTCTCAAATAGCTCTGCATCAATAGTTGATTCACCAGTTTCAATCCACTCACACTCAAACTCCTGTCGCCAAGCATCTACTGATCCGATAGCCTGTCTTGTATTCTCGGCCCATGCTTCATCTCTTCCAGGTACCTCATTCCAGAGTATCTTATCATATCCCCAGCCGTTAGTACCTTCTTCAGCGCCTGTATATAATGTATGAAAAAGGTTACCTGTACCATTTGCAGTAGAACATACAAATACTTTAGATTTCTTCGATGATGTAATAACAGGAAAGACTGATTTCCAGAACTCTTCAACCAAGTGAGGTTCAATGAAAGCCATTTCGTCAATTACAAGACAGTTTACAGATTGACCACGAGCAGCTGTACCAGTTGTAGTTGTAATACCTATACGACTGCCATTCTCAAGTGTCATAGATGTCTTTGCATACTCTTTAACAGGAGGTTTAATCCAGTTAGGTAACTCCTCATATGCCATTCTAACTCTCTGAAAAATCTCAATAGCAGTAGCCTCTTTGTTCGCTACTAATAGAATCCTCTGATCCTTCGTAAAGCATGCCTGCCATAATAAGAAGATAGTCATCATTGTAGACTTACCTATCTGTCTAGATGCTAGTAATACAAAGAACCTATTATCACGCATCTTTCTAATGGCGCGCTTTTGACATGGGTGTAGCTGAATTTTTTCCTTACCCCTGTCTAGGTTAATAATATGAAAGAAGTTCTCAGCAAAGTATAGTATGTTCTTACTAGCCTTTTTAAGGTCTCGTATTTTGTCTTTGGTCCATTCCCCCTTCCAATTCGAGTTAGGAAGGTTGGTATTACCCATGTAGAACATATTATTTTCTTTTCCCATTGAAAATATTTATACCTAGACATAAATAAATATATGTCTAAAGACGATTTAAATAGCTTGGGTTCACTTTACGGTGGTATGTTGAACGGATTAAAGAAGGATTTAATCAAGGAAGGTAAGGTCGGACCTGGTGAAATAGGTGACGCTGCTTTACAAGCCGGTGGTCCAACAGAAGAAGGTGGTTTTGCAGAAGCTGAGGTAGATATCGAAAAGCTTACTGATAAGGAAAAAGAAGATAACCTATATAATATTAACAAGTTGTCTTATACTAGTAGTTATATGCCTGAAGAGGATGAAGAGGGTAAGTATGATGACAAAGATGGTAAGAAAGAGAAGTGCGACTATGTTGACTGTGAAGAAGACAAAGAAGATGATGCTGAAGAAGATGAAGAGAGAAGCGATGGTACCGATGACGGTGAATGTGAAGAGTGTGGTGGTTTAGGATGTGAGCCATGCAATGGTACAGGTGAGAAAAGCGAAGAAGACGAAGAAGGTAACAATGTTAGTGTAAAACGAGAAGTACTTAACGCTGTTAAACAAGGTGCTGGTGAGTTTGCTCATAAAGCAGCTGGTATGCTTCAGTCAGCTAAAGAGCTTCATGACCAATATAGCAGATAG
>Ga0196887_1000405_pt1 | contig 21311 bp, 19 predicted proteins | sample VirMetDEL_Mar_31_FD_169094 | JGI IMG/M metagenome (GOLD analysis project Ga0196887, IMG submission 169094) | Aqueous microbial communities from the Delaware River and Bay under freshwater to marine salinity gradient to study organic matter... | ecosystem: Environmental > Aquatic > Marine >... | reverse complement strand
TTCGGGGCTTTGATCTGCGACCCTTTTACGGGGGATTTAGGGGGTATCTCTTCTTAAATTACCTTTGTTTAGAATCTGTTTAGTTTCTTAGGAGAACCTATGAAGGATATTGTTGAGTCTCCTATTAGTAGGGAGCACGAGTTAATCGCTCAAGCCATGTTGCAAACCCGTGGTGACCTAGCCAAGGCCTCGCGCTTTGATGCTGTAGCCATGAATGCTATGGCCCTCCGTAGGGAGGTTAAAGAAAACCCAGTTATCCGTAGCCGCTACCATGAGCTGCTGGCTGAGGAGATGCAAGAGAAAGGTCTCCACATAGCCGAGCGTATCCTCAAGATGGCCGAGCTACAAGAACAAGCCTTTGGTGGTGAGTACGAATACACAGACCCTGACACAGGGCTGGTGGAAACCCGCCAACACATGCAAGACCCCAAGATGGCTATCGAGCTATCCAAGGAAATCTCCCGCCTCATCTCAGAGGGTAAAGGACAGAACCTTGGTGGCAAGATGGCTCTTGTACTTGCAAGCAAGGAAGACGCCAAGGAACTACTGGCCGGATTCCTAGACAGCTAACACTCAGGAGTATCCCATGAGTTACATTACAGGTCTCGACACTCACGAGATAGATGCACTCAGGGATTTACTCATGGGTGACTTCGAAGAATTTTCTAAGTTCTGTTTCAAGATCATGACAGGACAGAAGATGCTCCACGTAGATTATTACGTGGTTTTGTTTCACGCTATTCAGAAGCTGATCGACCTTGAGTCGAATCGGATGATAATGAATATCCCGCCTCGGGCAGGGAAGACCTTGATAGTATCAATCTTCCTTCCTCTGTTTGCATGGTGTCGCAACCCATGTGGCCAGACAATCCTTACCGGATTTAACTCAGACGTACTGGCAGAATGCTCAGGCTACATACGGACTATCATGTCCGACCCTGACTTCCAGCGAGTTTTTCCTGATGTCATCATCGACAACAACAAGAAGTCAGTAGAGCGCCTCGGTACAATGAGCGCTGGGGTAATACACGCTATCCCTACTTCTGGAAAGATGACTGGTAAAGGTTGCGGGGCGCTTGTGGACGATTTCGCAGGACTGATGTGCATTGATGATGTTATCAAGCCAGACGATGCTGCTTCTCCCACCGAGCGTAACAAGATCAACAACCGATTTAGTAACACACTCCTTAGCCGACTGGCTACTGAGACTACCCCGTTGTGTATTATCATGCAGCGCCTTGATCAGAATGACCTCTGCGGTTACCTGATGACTGGCGGCACCAGTGATGTATATGACTGGCTGAACATCCCGGGTCTCATCCGTAAGGAGACAGGCTCGAAAGAATGGTATCGGCGTATGATAGAAGATCACGGATATACCCATGTCCGTCCAATCATCTACGACCTTGAAAGGCCTGACGATGCGTTTGACAAGGAGGGAGATAGTTCCTTCTGGCACATTCGCAAGACTGTGGAAACCCTCAAAGGTCTCCGCGAGAAAGACCCGTACACATTCTATTCCCAGTACATGGGAGAACCAATTGGAAAGGGAAGCACTGCTCTGGGCGCTGACGATGTGAGTACATACACTCGCCTTGAAGACTACCAGATAACGTATACCTTTATGACCGCAGACACAGCCTCTACTACTCAGTCCTATTCCGATTACTCGGTGGCCTGTCTGTGGGGCTACACCAAGTGTCACAAGCTACTCCTCCTTGATGCCGTGCGTGACAAGTGGGAAGTGCCTGAACTTATTGTTGCCATGAGGGAGTTTTGGAAGCTGCACAATGTCTTTGACATTTATAAGCCTACCCATAAACCCCGTGGCTTTTATATTGAGGATAAGGCAAGTGGTCTATTCCTGAACCAGCAGTTCCTGAAAGATGGTACTGTGTTGGTCAAGCCTGTCCCTCGTGACGGTACAGCCAACAACGATAAGTTCAGTCGGTTCATGAACACCATTACCTACTTCGTGGAGGGACGCATACTCCTTCCGAAAAATCACCCACTCTACCAAATACTGCGCCGTGAATTGTTAGGCAACTCAGACTTAGGAAACTCTACTGGCTTTGATGACTTCTGTGACAACGTTTCTGATGCTGTCGCTGTCTCCTTTGCAAACGCGAAGATGTCATACGCAGATTGGGCTTAGGAGAAATACTCATGGGTCTCAAGACTCGCTTGGATGGTCGCTCAGACGCGAACGCATCATTCACAATAAATGACGCTGAAGGAAACGTGCTGGCTGAAGTTAAGCTGCTCGACTCCAGTGGCGTCACTCTGGAGGTATCAACCGCTGACGGCTCATATATTGAGAAGCCAACTGGTTGGAACTCGCAACGTTAAATACAAGGAGGCCTTATGGCTGATACCAAACCCAGCAATGTAGCTGTTATTACCGCAGCTCCACCGCAGGTATCCCTTGCCGATGGCCTTCAAAACTTAGCCACCGGATTAGGGACTGGCAAAGATAAAGCGATGGGAAACCAGTGGATACATAGTAACCGCAACGTTGACCACGTAACCTTGTCTGCTCGCTTCCGTGAAGACTGGATAAGTCAGAAAGTTTGTAAGGTAGTTCCGCAAGATATGACACGAGAGTGGCGCAAGTGTTCCACCCCAGAAGCTGTTGAGGCTGACGAGGACTGGAACGTGGCTCGCATATTCCGTGAAGCATATCAGTGGGCAAGACTCTACGGCACTAGCTTTGTACTGATGGACATCAATGATGGACGCACTACAGACAAGCCAGTGAACTGGAAGAAGCTCAAGCCCGGGTGCATACGTTCATTCAATGTCGTTGACCGTACACGTATTACTGTGATCGGTGTGATCGACCAAGAACCTCTGTCGCCTACTTTCGGAATGCCAACGCACTACCAGTTCGTGAACAGCCCCACCCGTATTCACAAAGACCGCATCATTCGCTTCGAGGGAACTGAGCTTCCTATCTATGAGCGACAGCGTAACCTTTGGTATTCGGACAGCGTTCTGATTCCCCTGATGCAACAGGCTGATAACTTTCATGCTACTTCTGCGGCTGCTGCCCAGATGGTACAGGAAGCTAACACCGACATCATCACAGTGGAAGGCTTACAGAACATGCTTCAGAACAGTGCAGGTACAGCAGCGATGCTTGACCGGTTCGCTAGCTGGAAACAAATCAAATCTGTTTTCGGTGTCTCTATCCTCGATAGTACTGAAGTGTACGATCAAAAGAAAATCCAGCTCTCAGGTGTCAAAGACTTGATCTGGGAATACCTTCGCATGGTTGCAGCTTCGGTTGGTATACCTGCTACAAGGTTCTTGTCTGCATCCCCTGATGGTATGAATGCCACTGGCGAGTCGGACTTGGTGAACTACATTGAATTCCTGCAAGGCCTACAGAAAGATATCTTTGTCCCTAGACTCAAAGTTATGGACTTCCTGTTATCCAAGCACTATGGAATCCCTGAGTTCGATTACGAGTGGAACTGTATCTTCCCTGAGTCTGCAACACAGAAACAGGAAAGGCTCAGTACAGAAGCTACTCGACTTGCTACTCTAACAGATGCTGGGATACTCTCCCGTGAGTCTGCTCTGGATGAAGCCAAGGTATCTGGCATGGTCTCTCCCGAGGCTAAGGTCGGACAAGACCCCAACCCTGTAACACCAACAATAGGAGCTAAGGCATGACTATGCTGAATAGCGTTTCTCTAATTGATCGGATAGAAGTACCTTCCGCTCGCCAGATCACTGACGCAGGTCAGATGATTGTACCCTGTGCATTCGCACGTACAGGTGGTCAACAGTACTCCGCAGGCCAACTCGGTCTTCAGGGCGTTGCTGCTGACAAGGTGGTAACTGTTATGCGTGATGAAGCTGATGTCTTCGACGAAGCCTCACTCGCCTCTTTCCGTTCTGCACCTGTTACTATCGGACATCCCAAGACTCCCGAAGGCCTAGCACTTAAAGTTACTGCTGAAAATTCAGCCGAGCTTCAGGTTGGTGTTCTGGAAGGAATGCCCACTCGTGACGAGGATACCCTTAGCGGTGTTCTGGTTATTGCTAGACAAGATGCTATCGACTTAATTGAAGATGGCACCAAAGAACTCTCTGCTGGCTACACTTGCGATCTGGAAATGGTTGACAGTGAAGACGGCGAGCCTGTTATTTATCAGCGGAACATTCGCGCCAACCACATTGCTATCGTCGCCAAAGGCCGAGCAGGTGCGATGTGCGCTATTGCCGATGAGGATGACACTGATGTTGTTGAAGATGAAAAGCCTGCTGATGAAGCTGTGGTTGAAGCTGAAGCAGTTGAAGTTACGGCTGAAGACGAAGTTAGCGAACCTGCTGCTGAGTCTGTATCTGAAGTTGTAGAACCTGTCGTTGAAACTAGCGACGAAGCATTGACCGTTACATTGGAAGATGCTGTAGCGACCTTGACTGACGAGCGTGATGCGCTGGTTGCTGAAGTAGCTACACTCCGTGATGAACTGGACAACTCTGTTGAAGAGCGAGTCCAAACTATCATGGTGGCTAAAGACCTAACTGATCTTGATGAGTTCTCTGGAAAGAGTGTTCAAGAGATTAAGCACATGGTAGTTGCCGACCTAATGCCAAACCTTGACCTTGATGGGAGAAGTGAGGCTTATGTATGCGCTCGTTTCGATGTCCTCGCAGAGGATGCCGAGATAGGCGAGACCCCAATGGGTAGACTCCTGAAAGACAATGCTGAATCGTTACGTGAAGTACCGAAGGCTAGCACTATTGTTCAGGATGCCCGAGCGCGTTCTATTGCGCGTGGTAAGTAATCCACGTTCTTAAATAGCACACTAACTTTATTACAAGGAATTGAAAAATGCCTACTCAAGATTTTAACATCTACACCGCTCGTGGTTACGCTGGCGACCTCGTAGACTCTGGCCCGAACGTTAGCCAAACTGGTATTGTCGAAGACGCTACTCTCGCAATCGGCGTTGCCGTAAAGCGTGGTACTGTTGCAACTAACCCTCGTCACATTGTCGTGGACACTGATGGTGGAGCCATATTCGGTATCGTTCGCCGTGAACTGGCACTGGAAGCAAAGAACAAGCCTTCCGATGGAACTACTGAGTTCAAGCAAACTGAATCAGCTACTATCCTGCGTCAAGGTTACATCTACGTTACTGTAGAGACTACCGCAGTTACAGCTGGACAGCTCCTGTTCGCTACTGCTACTGGTGGGTTCTCTGGAGCTACTGGTGTTGCCACTACTAACGTTACCGCTGAGCAGTCTGGTCAGGTCGGTGAAGTTATCCGTGCACGCATCGACATCGTTGCTTAATCGTTGAGACCTCGGGACTCTAAGTAGTCCCATCTCTCCACACTCTTTACAAGGAAACTTTAAATGAAAACTGTATCTGTTGCAATTCTCGACGAAGCCACACGTATGCCTACTGGCGAAGTGGAAGATGTCGTAATGTCCGATGCCATCGAAGCTCTGGTTAATCAGGGTGCTCTGGTGGGCGATGACGCTGGTATCTTCTTCCAACGTCAGCTGGAATACATCCAAGCTCAAAGCTATGACACTCTCTATCCTGAGCTGATGGCTCGTGAAGTCTTTGCCCTGAACACTGAAGGCGGCGAAGGCATTAACTCTATCACTTACCGCAGCTACGACAAGCGCGGCGAAGCTCAGATCATAGCTGGTAAAGCTACTGACATGCCTCGTGGCGACATCGACGGTAAGGAATATACCATTCAGGTTCGTACCCTTGGTATAGCTTACGGTTACTCTCGTCAGGAACTGGCTGCTTCTCGCCTGACTGGTATGCCTCTCGAACAGCGTAAGGTCGATGCTACTCGTCGCGCCTACGAAGAGCTTGTGAACCAGCTGTCTTGGTTTGGTGATGCTTCTCACGATATCGGTGGACTCTTTGGCGGCCCAGTTGGTGGCCCTTGGTCTACTGCGACTCGTAACGTTGTTGCTGCTGCTGCTGGCGGTGGTAACTCAACTGTCTGGGGCGTCGATAAGACTCCTGACGAAGTTATCGCTGACCTTACTGCTGCTTGTGCCAAGTTGTACGTTGACACCAAGAAGATTTTCCGCGCCGACACTATCTTGATGTCAGTGGAGAAGAAGCAGTACCTGATGAACACTCCTCGTTCTATCCACTCTGATGTTAGCATCATGGATTGGTTCCTTGCGAACAACATGTTCATCAAGTCTGCCGACCAGATCAAGGACATCAACGAGCTGGCTGGTATCTACTCTGTCAACGGCACTGACGCCTTTGACCCGACTGGCGCTTCTGCTAATGGCTTCACTGTTATGGCTGCTAGCCTTGACAACATGCGCCTGCGCGAGCCGTTCCCTTACGTTCACCTGCCCGTCCAGTACAAAGGTCTGGAATTTGAAGTGAACACTTATGGCCGCTTCGCTGGCCTTGAGCTGATTCGTCCGGGTGCTGTCCAGCACTTCGAGAACGTTTAAAGGTTAGTCCTCCCTCTGTGATCTATGGAGGGAGGCTTTCTAGGAGACAGGTATGACGGAGAAAGTAATAATGGACGATGGTCGCTTAAGACACTTGGAAGAGCGCATTGGCCATACAGACGTCAAGGTAGCAGAGATAGGCCAAGGTTTATCAACACTGCAATCTTCACAAGACGTTATGGCTGCTGCCGTTAACAAGATCGCTGATAAGATTAACGCTCCCACTAACACTAACTGGGTAGGTATTATCGGTGCCTTCTGTATCTCGCTAACATTGCTGGGTACCGGAGTAAAGCTCTTATTAGACCCTCTCGCTGATCGCATTATTGAACTCCAGACGTTACACGTTAACCAGATGGAAATCTCTATTGTACAGTCACACTGGAGGGGAAACGTAGAGACTAAGCTACAGCAGATCTGGGAACAAGAAAGACATGCTGACGAACGCACCCACGTACTCGAAGCTAGAGTTCAAGAACTCGAGAAGAAAGCCGAGAGGCAGGATGTAGTTGGTGAAGCAACTGGTGATTATGTCAAGGAGCTTCGTGATGAATTCAAGTTGCACTTGTCAGAAAGACACATAACTGAAAACCAAACAAAAGAAATATAGAGGAATTAGAACATGAAGATAAAGAGCACTGTAGGTCACAACGTATCCTTCCACAAGACACCAAACTGTTCTGTGAAGGGCGCACCTGACTATCTCACAATCATAGCTGGCTCAACGCTGGAACTGTCAGACGAACTTTGGCTGGGCGCTTATTCAGCTTCCGCAGGTGTCGCCGGTTCTATTGCAACTGGAGCGCTTTTAATTGTTGAAGATGCAGTATCTCCTTTGTCTGTCAAAGAGATTGCCGTACTGATTAAAGATCAGGTTGGCGTCGATGTTGACACGAGCAAAGAGAAGTCAGAAGTTCAAGCACTAGCCAGCAAGCTGGGCGTTGATCTTTCTGCACCTGCTCCGGTTGCTGATGAGGCACCGAAGATGAGCTTTAAGAAAGAGGACTAATCCTCACTCCCCAATCAACGAGGACTTACTATGGCGACTATTGTAGATTTTAGAACGCGCTTTCCTGAGTTCGTAGACTCAACTGACGAACGAATTCAGTTGTTCATAGATGATGCAACGTTGCTCATGGCGAGTCCTACCCGTTGGTTGGACTTTTATGATATCGCTCTTTGCTACCATGCAGCTCACCTACTCTATGTAGGGAACTACACAGCAACTGGCGATGGCAACGTACTCGGCCCTGTTAGGAAGCAGGAAGTCGATGACGTTATTATTGAACAAGCAGTGAATGGTGTTACGCCTACACAGTCAGACTTGTTCAGTACTGTCTATGGCAAACGCTACTATCAGTATCAGCGACTTTGTTTCACTGGTATCTATGGAGTGTAGCCCATGACTATGAACATGCACCGCGCATTCAACTCTCGAATGCAAGCTCCTATGACTCTCTATACTATTGCTGCTGGCTCTTATGATGCTGACAACAACTGGGTGGAGGGTGCTAAGGTAGCTTCCACTGTCTTCGGTGTCATAACCGCAGGCAACAAATTCTCCCAATTCGACGAAGGCATATCCTTGCACAACGAGGATGGGGGCGCACGCTACAGTAACTACCGCAACTTATACATCAAGGATACTTACACAGTAACCCGTGGTGATAAGATAAGTTTCCGTGGAGCTTACTATAATGTGCTTCAGGAATCCGATGAGAAAGTCTTTGGCTTTGCATCTTACATTCTTGAGAAGTCGGAGGATGATTTACCATGAGACAAGACGTAGCAGTACTGCAATCCTTTGTAGATACTATGGTAGGCATTCCCAAGTTCAGTTACCCAGCTCGCCAGAACAATGCTCCAAAGCCCTCGGGTGAGTTCGCTCACATACGATTGCTGGAAGAGTATCAGGTGGGCATACCAAACCAGATATTGAAAAGTCAGACAGCCTCGGACTCCACGTTCGTTACCGTCAGTCCTTCAAGGCTCAGGTTTAGGGTAGGGGTTGTGGACACGGATGGTTTGCCGTCCACCAAGATCATGCACGGCTGGACTACAGAGGCTATGAAAGCTCTGATGATTGCCAGTGGGTATGGTTTCAAAAGGTGCACTCCGCTCTCGAACGAGGATGCCAAGCTGGAAAAGGAATGGGAATACCGCCAAGGTTTCTCAGTCGAACTTTACACGACAAGATATTTTGAAGAGACCGTCAACAACATGTGCGCCCTTGAGGTGTCTGGCAAGTTTGTAACTGCTGGGTTGGACGAGTACCTTCTTCAATTTGACATTAACGAAAACTAACAAGGAAACTATTATGGCGATTGAAATCACAGAATTCGCTGACGTATCAATCTCAGTTTCTCCCGTTGGAGTATCAGGCGGCAACTTCGGTATACTTGGTTTCCTGACCAACGACGAAGACGCAGCTACTACTCCTATCGCTCCTGCTGAGCGTGCTCGTTCTTACACAAGCCTTGCTAGTGTTGGAGATGACTGGGCGATAACTTCTGAAGTCTACAAGGCCGCTACTGCGTTCTATGGACAGACTCCTACTCCGCGTGACTTCACTGTTCTGATGACTTACAAGAATGCTCAGCCTGCTTCCCTTACCGGCGGCAACTCAGACACTCTTGAAGAGCTGATCAATGCAAGCTGGTCTGGCTCTGGCGTTCTCAACATTATTGTTGATGGCGAAGCAGCGGCCATCTCCGATCTGGATTTGTCTTCTGCTACCTCTCTGACAGATGCTGCGAGTATTGTTCAGGCTGACCTGATCGCTGCTGGAGCTACTGGTGCGCTAGTAACTCACAACGGCTATAGCTTTGTTGTTACTGGAACTACCACTGGCGTTACTGGTGCAATAGATGCCGCTACTGGTGATGCTGCTGAGTCCTTGGGCTTACTTGCATACCAAGCTAAAGTATCTGATGGTATTTCCGCTGAAACTCCTGTTGCTGGTTTGGCTGCTTGCCTTACTGCTGGGATAGATTGGGTCGGCACGGTTACTCACAAGGATTACCGTGATCAGACTGGTCAAGCAGTTGGCGAGAACACTCTCGAAATTGCTCAGTGGTGTGAAGGCGCTAAGCGCATCTTCTGCAACACTTCTAATGACCTGTCCACTCTTTCCAGTGCGGTCTCTACTGATGTCGCTAGCCAACTGAAAGCTGCTACCCTGCGGTTCTCTTTGACTACCTTCAGCAAGAACCCAAGCCAGTACCCAAGTGCTTCTGTATTTGGTCGTGCTGCTTCCGTGAACTTCTCAGCCATTGGCACTACCATCACTTTGAACCTGAAGCAGATGCCCGGTGTTACTGCTGAAGACTTGACTCCCGGTGAGTTCGCTGTCCTGCGTAGCAAGTATGCTTCTGCTGTTGTCGTAATTGGCACTAGCGTGAATGCGTACACCGATAGCCGTATGGCTTCTGGTAGCTGGCTTGACACTACTCATGGTCTCATGTGGTTAGAGAACCGTTGCGAGGTTGACCTGTTCAACTTGCTGTACACTACCAACACCAAGATACCCTTTACCCAAGTTGGCATTAACACAACTGCTGGTGTACTGGAGCGTTCCTTGGATGCTGCTGTCCGTAATGGTCTGGCTGCTCCCGGCTTCTTAGCTGATGGAACTTACCTGCCCAAGGGCTATCGTGTTGACTCAGTAGCATTAGCAGACACTCCTGCTGGTGATGTTGGCAACCGTGTATACAAGGGTCTGTCCTTTGTGATGAAAGGCGCTGGTGCACTCCACGATGTGGAAGTTGCTGGTTCTTTCTCCGAGTAAACTTTACGAGGGCTTCGGCCCTCCCTAACAAGGAGCTGATATGTATCAGTATAGCTTTGCCAACGTAGACCTCATTATTGACATGGACTACCCGGGCAACACAAATCCCAGCTCGTTCAAAGTGACAGGCTACGGGACAGGTGAGAACCTGATCAATGTCATGCGCCGTGCACCAATAGCTGCTACGCAGTTTGGAGCCTACGGTGACATGGTTGTTTCAATGCAGCGTATTCGCGCTGGTGACTTGACCTTTCCTGTGCTGATGAATGCACCTGAGAACAAGTACATGCAAGACTTCGCAAACTACTTCCAAGCTCAAGCTGACGCCGATGGTGAACTTGTTGTTCCTATCCAAGCCAAGCTGAAAGACAACATGGGCAAGGACGTTGCTGATATGACTAACGGGGTTATCCTCGCTATGCCTGCAATGTCTCGTGGCCAGTCAATGAACTTGGTTACTTGGGTAGTAACATTCGAGAAAGTTGTGTTCGACCGTAACACTGGTGCCGACCTCGACAATCTGGGAGAGTAACACTATAGCCGTATCCTATCGCAGGGTGCGGCTTAATTCTTAACGGAGAAGACTATGTACAATGCAAATTTAAAAGACGGGCGTGAGATTCATATTCCTCATTGGCCTGTTGATGTAGCGCTTGAGAACCTTACTCGCGCAGGACAGTACCTTGGTACAAAATCAATTATCGCTATCAGCGAAGTGAACGTACCAGCCGTGGTAGTATCTATCATGGAATCAAAAGACCCGAATCAAACGGCTTCTTTGATAAAGCACTTCATTAGCCAAGCTCGTGTAAGTGGCGAGAAGATAATGCCAAACCAAATCGACTCCATGTTCGAAGGCCAGCTTCACTTAGTTGCTGAAATCTTTGCTCATGTTATTGCTGCACAGTACGCAGATTTTTTCGCACTCGGTTTAGCAAAGGAAGCCTCCCCAGCCAGCTAAAGTCTGGCGAGAGACAATTGATGCCCGTTGACTACAACGATATCTATCCTGAGTTAAACGGGTACTTGATTAAACCTTTGCTTGTGAACCCGCCCATGTGTCAGCTGAGTGACCTCCAAGATGGAACCTACAACATCAGGGACTTGGAAGTCATGCACCAGATACTTGAAATCAAACAACACGCTAGCGCTGTAGCTAACTCTAGCGACTAACCTAAAAGGAGTCCATCATGGACGATACAGATTTCCCAGACATGAATGACCCAGATGTACTCCAAGATATGGCTGAGTCTGGCAGCTTAGAATACTCGCACAGTGAGGGAGGAGAATACCTCGGAGATGGATTTAGTGTTGAGGGAGAGAATGATTTCTCTTCAGAGGATGATGCGTTAGCTGATGCGTTCTTTGCATCCATGACAGAGACACGAGACATCCAGAAGGGAGACCAACACGTAATAGCTGAGGGCTACCGTGGGCAGAGTGTAGCAGGTGCCAAGCAACATCAAATGGAGCATCTGTCTCCAACTGTCAAAAAGATAATAAGCGATGCTACCCAAGGCAAGATGCCCGAGGGCAAGTATGTAGACAACGCAGTATGGCAAGCCGCAGTCAATACAATGTCTGGGGATGTTGAAGGCAACGCTGCTGGCGTCTTGGATGGCGTGAAGCTAACTCCCAGTATGATGCCCAGTAAGGTAAACAAGGTCTCGCCATCGCTGTACGCCGACTACACGGTCTCTGGGCTTGAAGTTGAGACCAAGTATGGTACAACCAAGCATGTGAAAGATATCTCTGGCCAGATGCGGGACAATGCTCCCAGCGTTACCTATGATTATTCTTTCGAGGCTCGCCCCAGTCAGCAAGACCTGAATCTGGCTCTAGGCCACATGACGAGGACTGACATATATCTGGAGAAGGGAGCAGGCAGTTCTCTGGCCCCGGGCGTTGTACGGAACAGCGATACACTCTCAGCCGCCTCACAGGAGCTACAGGAGACAGAACAGGCTCGCCTGAACACTGAGTTGGCCCAAGCCATGAAGTGGGCTAAGGAGCTTGCAGGGGATGCCCTGAGCGCCGAGAACCAAGCCAGTAAGATTGGAGAGCTGACACTGGAGAGGGCAACCTCTACCTTTATCAATCACGCCCTGAATGGGAGTGGTAGAGAGGGCAGTAGCAGGCTCCTGTTGCTCCCTAACGAATACAACATTCCATTTGGTACTAAGGACACGGCTAACATCTCTGGCACTTGGGAAGGCTCACCCTACACTCGTGAGCAGTTTGCTAAGGCAGGGATAGATGACAAAGACCCTCGCTACTGGACTTCCCGTCCTAGCGTGAAGGAGTCTCTGTACGGTGGCAAGGGTGTTGACCCACTCGCCCGTGATCACAACTATGATCAAGCACTGTACAAGGCTCACTATGTGCAGCGTGTTCTCAAGGAGCAGATGCCCGAGCACCGCAATGAGTCTGAAGGCGAAGGCAGGTATGTTCGTGGCCAAGACCCTCTCGACGAAACGCAAAGGGAAAGTATGCAGCGCTGGGGAGAGTCTGCACTGCTCGACCTTGACGGACAGCCAACTGCTGGTGACATAGACTTTGATGGCTTCGGCAGGAATGCTGGACGTACTCGCTTCGGGGAGGGCCAAGATGGTGACATCACTGGTGGTGCCGCAGGACAGTCCTCGGCAGGACAGATAGCTGAAACCTTTGATCGCGTCCAGCACTTTGTCCAGTTTGGTGAGTACGCTGATGACCAACGTGAAACGCAAGCTACAGCCGCTGGTGGGTCTGCCCGACCTGTCCCGCTCGACGGTGCTCAAGATGTAATGTCTCAGTCCCAGTACTACAAAGAAGCCATGGATGCTGGAGCCACTCAAGCTGAGGCATACGAGTTTGCACAGGCTGGTGGTGATCAATCTATCGAGCAGTATATGAGCAGGCGAGTAGATGCTTACTCCGACTCTATGTCAGCTCGTGAAGAGTATCTCTGGAATGTCAGGCAGAACAAACCACCCGAGCAGGGAAGTCAGGAATGGCTTAACCTGCGCAAGGGAAAGCTGACAGCATCTATCGCTGCACAGATGATGACTAAGTACGGTGTGGAGACAGCTGCTCGCAACTTGCTGGAGGACAAGCTAGACCCTACTGGGAATCTTGGCTACCGAAGCAGTGGCAACAAAGTGTTTGAGGGTAACACCTTCAGTGCTCGTGGTAATGCTGGTGAGGAAGCTGCAAAGCAAAAGTTCCTGAAAAAGAACAGGGGTATCAAAGCGGAGGATGCTTTCTTCGAAGAGAACCCTTTGTACCCGGGCATGGGTGCTTCACCTGATGCTAGGCTTTACCATCCAGATGGAAGTTCTGCTGGACTGTTAGAGTTGAAGGTTCTCAAGACCGGAAGAATTCCCGGGGCCATGGACAGGTACACTGCACAGATGCAATTGCAGATGCTTGTCACTGGAGAGACCCAGACAACCCTGTTCGCTGTGGATTCCGCAACGGGCGAGACTACGCAGGACATCATGTATGCTGACGAGGAATATCAACAAGAACTAATTGAACGGCACGAAGAAGTACGCAACCTACTGGGTGGTGTGCCTGAGTCCGTGGAAGGAGTATTACAATTGAGGGAATTTAATAAGGCTAAGGGAGGATTAGCTGCGAAGCAAGCTGCTGCTGCTGGCCAAGCCGCTAGATATAATCCTCAACCTGATACGCCACAGGAAGCTGCGATGACAGCTTGGAAGGCTGGTACTGGGCCTCGGACACAAGGACAACAGTGGGATGCTGCTGCACGCCATGTCGGTTCACGTACTACTGAGGAGCAAGCTGGCGATGTGATGACAGAGATGTACCGCATCAGGCAGGACGATGCTGCTAAGCTATCTGCCAAGGGCATTACTGAACAGCCTGCATCAGACTCTAGTGTTAGCACAGAAGAGTTGAATCAGGCGCACGCAGACGCATTGCAGCACGCACAAGATCGTATACAGGCTGAAGGTGAAGCCAGCGATTCTGTTCGTGAGTTCTCTGAGTCTTTGAGCCAAGCCAAGGAGTCTGCTAAGTCTTGGGCTGGTGCTGTGGATGATGCCTTCAAGCTCATACGCGAAGGTACTGCCTCTGGCATGGATACTATCCGACTCGCTGCTGAGATTGGACAAGGCGCTGATGAAACTCGTGGCTCGCAATGGGCTATGAGACAGGGCGGTGTAGACGAGAAAGATGCTAACAGGTTGTTGATGGCTGCTGGCGGTATGCAGGCTAAGTTCAACAACGAAGGCACAGCTGCTGCTGAGTTCACCAGAATCAAAGCTGAGTTCGGTAAGAGTGAAGGACTGAGAGGTAGGTTTGATTCTGTTCAATACGAGCAGATGCAATCCATGAGTCCTTCACAGCTGTTGGATTTTGCTGACAAGGATAGCAGAGACCTCAGCCCTGAGTTGCGTGCTCAGTACATGAAGGTCTTTGGCTTCGAAGAGCTATCCGCATACGATGGTCGTGGTGGTTCCTTGACGCAGTCGATGACTGTTGAAACTGAGAAGTTTCGTCAAACCAACCTTGGTGTAGAGGATGCTCAGCGTGGTCAGCAGATACTACAGGAAGCCACTGTCACAAAACTGACAGGCGATGAGACCAGCTACAACAAAGGTCTTGCTGCTGCCACCAATGAAATCCTGAATAGCTACAAATCTACTTCAGGTGCTCTGATGAAGTTGGCTACTGCTGCTGGTGCTGCTGGTTTGGTGCTTGGTGGTAAGGCGGGAGATGCTGGCCTGCTTGATGGTATTCGTTCAGCTACCCTTGACAATATCATTGCTAATGAGGAGGTGGCAAGAGACTCTATGGGCAACATCATGCCACCTAATGCTATCGGTGGAATACCTAGTAGGGCAGCTGAGGCCAAGGACAAGGCCAAGGTTGAGCTGACTACTAACGTAAACATCGAGCGAGATGGCAGCTACAATGTGAGCACAGAGTCTAACCAAGGCGACATGGACACAGTCAACGGGAACTTTAAACCCAACGATTAATAACTGAAATGACCTCGGAGGTCTTATGAATAAGAAATTTGGACAAGAGGTCATCCTCACTATTGAAGATAAGAATGGGCGGGGCGTCTTAGATGCCTCGAACCTTCGTGTTGATTTCGATGTACGGGAGCTTGACGGGTTTAGTCGGGCTTCCATTACTATCTATAACTTGAACGAAGATACTATTGCGAACCTGATCGGCGGCAACAATGATCACTACGCAACACTAACCACTCGCCTACACGGGAGCCAAGAGTTTAAAGTGATAGACACTTTCTTTATCTCGAACACTATTAGCGAGAAGAGAATACCAAATGTCATCACTACCCTGTACTGCTACAACAAGGGTAAGGAAGTTCTTGAGACCCAAGTCAACGTAGACAAAATTTCTGAGCCTACGCTAGAGAAACTTATTACAAGTCTTATGCGTAGTGCAAAGTTCGGTGGGGAGATAGCTTATCAGTGCTTCCCCAACGATCAGCAAAACTACAAACCACCAAGGCCTACTGCTTCGATGCACGGCTCTGTTTGGGATTGTTTAGAAGACCTGAAGATGGAGCATGGATTCAAGAGCTTCACAGGCAATGACAGTTTTCTGTTTGTGTACACCCCAGACCTCGCACAGGTTCCTCTAACGAACTTGGATGATCTGGAGAAGCTAGTACTTCAAACTGAGACCATGCGTGCTAACCCCAAGCTCGCGCCAGCACAGCTACAGATAACTTCCAACCTCGACGGCAACATACGCCCGGGCGCGGTACTGGATATCTCTGAGCTGATCACAGCTGGAACCTCTACAGACGAACAGACCTTGCAGTTGTCCCCTGACTTCGCTCGTCGTTCTATCGCTGGATACAATCGGTATCAGACCTTAGTAGTGCAGCACAAGGGAAGTAACTATACTTCTGAGTGGCATACCATAGCCTCTGCAACTGCACCCACCAATGGTCTGGCAATGTCAACCTCACAATGGTTTAGGTAACACAATGGCTAGAGTAACCCCCGCACAAATCTCCTATCCCTTTGGTGATGTTCAGGAGACAATCAAGTTCCACACAGTTATTGCAGAGGCGCACCAAGCTTCTGCTGAGATTACAAAGTTCCCTGTGCAGTCTGGCTTTCTTGTAAGCAACAACTCCATTCGGAAGAACAGGGTCATCACCATCACTGGTATGATCACTAATGTGTTGTTCGGCAAGAAGACTGGCCCAGACACAGCAGAGGTGGCTGACAACCTCATACAGTACTCAAGCAACAACTCGAAGACTATCTTTGAAGAGCTGGAGCGACTGATCAACTTCGCAGAACCTTGCGAGGTATTAACCAACCTTGGAATCTACGGCCCAGTTGTGTTCACCAAGTTCACAACTAAACAGATGGCTGGCATGACGGATGCAATGGAGTTCACCATTACAGGCGAAGAGCTTGTTATCTCCAACCAAGTGAACGGTACAGCTCCCAAGGTTCTTACATTCACAGAACTGTATGATGCAGAGAAGGAGTCTCGTGAGGCTCTGTTGCGTGATGCAGGAATCAACGTATGTCCTTGCAACAGAATCAGTGAGTCCCAAATAACCTTGGGTCAGGATTTCGTTATCACTGGTACTAACAGTGCTGGACAGCAAACTCGACAGACCTTCCTTGCTACTGGGCAAGACCCTTCGACCAGCTTATGGTCTTACGAGTCTCACACCAGCGACATTGATCTGTACAACCCACTCGTTGATTTGGAACTCCCAACTGCGGAAGATCAACTGGCTGATGCCATAGACTTTCTCAAGTGGCGCAAGGGAGGCTTCGCACAAGTGAGTGAGTGTCTCCAGCAACAGGGAGTCCGAGTAGCAACTGAGCTGGCTGAAGATTTAATCGACACGGCTGTCGGGGAGCTACGCAAGTCTCTCTACGGTGCAGTGTACGAAACAGTAAATATGACCGACAACCAATATGCACAGAGCTTGATTCAGTCTGGCATCGGTTGCATAGTTCGTGGTATCACAAGTGCTGATGCTACCTTCCCCTACACTCCCGGCGAATCATTGCCTCGCACTGACCAGATACTGGACGCTGCTCGTGAGTGGGGACGGGACAGGTTCGACCCTACGGTCAACAAGACCACTAACGGATTAACAGGAGCGACTGACACCATCACAAAGGTGGAGTGTTGCGAATAAGGAGGCCCACATGAAATGGGATGATTACAATATAGTAATGCCCGGGCGCGTCATAGAGTACTTCCCTGCAACACAGACAGCTACTGTTTCGGTATCTGGAGAACGTATCTTCTGGACTAAGAATGATTCAGAGGGAATGGTGGAGCGGGGCAACCTTTATGATGTACCCGTACACACAGCATCTGGTGGTGGCTACTCAATCACTATGCCAATCAAGGAAGGTGATACTTGCCTGATGCTGTTCAGCCAGTTTGGTTACGACCACTGGCTATGGAAAGACGAGGACACGGCTGGACAGTTCGCTAACAACCCTGCCCCTTGGCTTCGCAGAAAGTTCTCGAACAAAGATGGCCTGTGCATGGTTGGTTTCAATACCATACCACGAGCTATCCCCAACTACTCAGCCACAGACGCAGAGTTCCGCAACAGTGACCTGTCCCAGTATATCTCCCTGAGAGAGAACGGTGACGTTGACATTGCTGGGCCTGCTGCTGGTTCTCTTACGCTTGCCACCTCTTATGCGGTGACAGTGCCTGAGACCGTCTGGGAAGGCAACCTGACGATGAATGGTTCAACCCATAGCATCACAGGGGCGACCACTATAACTGGCGCTGTGGGCATCGTAGGCGCTCTGGCGATGAACGGTAACGGTATATCTGGTGTGGCTAACCCAACTGGGCCTACTGATGTGGTAACCAAGGCCTATGGCGATGCCAACTACTCAGGTGGTGGAGGCGGCACAGTCACCTCTGTCTTCGGGCGGCAAGGTGCTGTAGTTGCTGTCGATGGTGACTACAATGGCTTCTACGCCAGCCTTACTGATGCTGGTACACAGACATTCAATAACACCACGTTAGGTGGCATATCGGCTATCAATCTCTCATCAGGCTCGCAGTCTTGGAACGCCTTTGGTCTTCTTGCCTCTGTGTTGTACTCTAACAGCCAAGTGGTAATCAATGACTTGGCACCTACCGCCGCTAACCAAGCCACACGTAAGGACTACGTCGATGGCTTAGTGGCTGGTAATATCTACACAGGCATAGGCAACGGTAATGGCTCCGTGGTAGACCCGGGCGTCAGCACAACATCTGGCATAGGGTTCCTGAATGAGGATGGGACATTTCAGATTCCTCCTGTATCACCAATCGGTGGCTACTCCTACGAGTACACGTTCAACAGCTCCACTTCTGGCGGTGACCCGGGTACTGGTGAAGTAGCTGGCAACAACTCTCCAGCCTCAGCAATCACTGTCCTCTACATATCCAACTTGGATGATAACAACCAGCCAGCCACAGTCCTGTTAGAGTTTCTCCAGCAGGGTGACATACTGACGTTCAATGAACAGCAGGGTGGAAACCAAGCAAGTGCAGCCTACCTTTATATGGGTGGCAAGATAGACCAAACCACTTACTATGAGTTGCCTGTTATGTATGTGGGTGGTTCTGCTAACCTTAGCAATAACAAAGTACTCGACGTACAGTTCCTGCGGAGTCCTCGTGAGCGTATCCCTCTGGGTGGAGTCATTAGCCAAGCCATGATCAAGGACTCTGCCACAGACTACGACACTAGCTGGCAAGATATCGCCAACAGTGTTGCTGGTAAGGTTGGAGATGTCATCTTGGTCAAGGCAGACATCTCAGATTATGATGGTGCCACTCAGGGTGAAGTGCAGGCCACAGTGGATGCCCAGAACTTGGGTGACCATGCTGACACTAACTTTACCAACGTAGTTACTGACCAGCTCATTAAGTGGGTGTCTGGTGAAAGCCCACCTTCTGGCGGTGACGGAACTGTCTGGGCACCCGACCAAGGCACTACTCAGGCACTGACCAACGGTGACCTGACTGCTGCTGATGACTTCGGCACTTGGCCCAAGGTGTATAGCTCCACAGCTGCAAAGACAGGCTCTGGCAAATTCGCTTATGAAGCAACGCTTACCCACAAGAGAGTTACTGGCTCTACTGAGGAGACAAGGCTAGGCTTCACAAAAGCGAAGGTTGGAACCTTCATTGGTGGCCAGACAAGCTATAGCTATGCGTTCAGGCCTGATGGCATAACCATGTACAACAGTGTCAGCAACACCGATGACATTAACAACCTTCAGTGGTCTGACGAGGGCGACACTATCATGGTGCTGCTGGACTTAGACGCTGGGACTATGGGTGCGATCAGTAGCACTGATGGTACTCAGGTTACTGTCTACAACATAGACCCCGCTGATGACTGGTGGCCTTTGCTTTCACAGAGAGGCGACAAGGCAGGTGCTGGCACACAGATCACAGCCAACTTTGGTGCTACTGAATTCGTCAATGCCTTACCTGCTGGGTATGCGCGTTGGGATGGAAGCACAACTGTTGCTGCTGGCCCTGCCGCATGGGAGAACTTCACTCCTGACTACACGAATACGGCATACGTTGATGCTGCGGTGGCCAACTCCCCTAACTGGGATGACTCCTTCGACTGGGGCGACCACAGGTTAGGCGGCTACGAGATTACTGGTGACGTTACCTTCTCTGGTGACGAGTTCGAACTCAAGGGCGGCTCTGTAGAGTTACGCTTCTGGGACACTTCGGATAACCTACGCTACATGCAAGGCGCGAACGCTGGCTCCTTCTTCATGCGACAGCTCACAGCCACGCTCGGTACTCTCGACAAGTACATGTTCAATGCCGTTTATGATGGAGCAGTGACACTGTACAATGATGGTAACGCCAGAATCATAACCAAGACCTTTGGTGCAGAGACTGTCGGGAACCATAGAGCTACATCAAGTGCACCAGTAGATGATGACCACCTTACCCGTAAAGACTACGTGGACGGGAAGACATGGGATGCTGATGATATCGTTTCGGGAACTTTCCTTAATGCACGTATCAGTGACACCAACGTTACTCAGCACGAAGCTGCACTGACCATTACCTCTGGACAGGTCTCTGGCCTGAACGCTGCTACTTGGGATGCAACCTCCGCAACAGTAACTGGTAGTTCAGCAGCTTGGGACAACACAGCATTCACCGTGGGAATCAAGGAAGCTACTTGGGATGCAGCAGCCGCAACGGTAACTGCTAGCTCAGCTGTTTGGGATACCACCGCACTTACCGTGGGAATCAAGGAACCTAACTGGGATACAGCTTACGGTTGGGGTAACTGGGCAACTGGTGTGAACAAGACCTTCGTGGATGCCCTGAACATAGACGCAGACAAGCTGGATGGAATCAATAGCACAGACTTCATGCGTTCTGATGTTGATGGCGAAACCTTCCAAGGCAAGTTCTTCGAAGGAAAGCACGGCGGCTCTGTAGTTGACCGAGCCTTACTTCAGAACTGGACAGTGAACACTAACTCTGAGCAGAACACTACGCTCATACCGTTCCTGCACAATGACATGGCATACCTGCTAGACCGTGGTGGTAGCTACACAATCACTGGCGACAATGGTTCAATGACTGAGGTTGATGTGAGGAAGTTCTTTGACTGTGACCCAGTCTACGCCTCTTTCAATCAGACTGAAGTTAACACATGGACTGACCCAGTAGTAATGGAGTACGACCTTGGCCCTGATATTGATTTCAGATTCGGCTACAGGTTTGGTATATCCTTCGGGTCAGCAAGCTGGCGCTTCGGTGATGTCAAGGTTGAGGTCTACAAGGAAGGAACAACCAATGCTTGGGTAGAGATCGTCAACAAGACGCAGAACGATGATGTGGTTGTTGAGTACGTTGGTAGCACCAGTGCTGAGTTTATCACTAAACTGAGGATTACACTGGGCGACTACAACCGTGGCTCTAGCTCTGGTGGTGTTCGTATCAACCAGATATGGATGACCGACTACCGTAGTGGTTTCGCTAAGGTCGGTTTCCTCGGTCGTGACGGTGGCAACCTCTACGGTGACGTACTGAGCCTTG
>Ga0196887_1000403_pt1 | contig 21350 bp, 25 predicted proteins | sample VirMetDEL_Mar_31_FD_169094 | JGI IMG/M metagenome (GOLD analysis project Ga0196887, IMG submission 169094) | Aqueous microbial communities from the Delaware River and Bay under freshwater to marine salinity gradient to study organic matter... | ecosystem: Environmental > Aquatic > Marine >... | reverse complement strand
GTGTTACAGATCATCAAAGACCTGAAGCAAGAGCAGGAAGATAACCCCGATCAAGGTGAAGGTGAAGGTGAAGGTGAAGGTGAAGGTGGTGGAGGTTTCGATGACCACGATTGGGAAGGTGCTAGCGAGATGTCAGAGGAGGAAGTTAAGAAGCTAGAGAGTGACATCAAGCAAGCCATACGACAGGGACAGATGGCAGCGAAGAAGATGGGTGTCGGTACTGGTGCGGGCAGTGACCTGCTTGGACTTAACGAGCTAGTGGCAAGCAAAGTAAATTGGAAGCAGCAGCTACAGGAGTTCGCAAGTTCAACCTGTACCGCAAAGCAAGAGAGTTCATGGCGTAGACCGAACCGCAGGTTCTTACACCAAGGGATAATTATGCCCACGCTAATATCGGAGAGCATTACGGAGCTAGTGTTTACCCGAGATGCGTCTGGGTCTATGCACTTTGGTGACAGGCTGACTAAGGTAACCAGTGAGATGGTAGCTATAGCTAAGGCGTTACGCATAGAGAAGATACACCTGATCGACTGGGATGGGGCGGTGGGGTCTCACGAGGAGTTTACCGCCGACACTTTCCAATACGCACCAAGCATAAAGCAAGTGCATGGTGGGGGTGGTACTGACCCAACTTGTGTAGCGGCATACTTGAAAGAAAAGCAGATCAAACCTGATGCAATCATAATGTTGACTGATGGTGAGATTAACAACTGGGGTAACTGGGAGTCACCAATACTCTGGGTTATCGCCAACAATACTAAGATCACTGCCCCTGTGGGCAAGACAATCAATCTGGAGGAAGAAGCATGAAAGTTTTATTCGATTTCGATGGTAAGCAGTTCGTGATGGACGCTGAAAGCGCAGGGGAAATAGTCAGCCTTATTCACGCCCGAGGTGCGGAAGTGTATGAGCATAAGACCAACTGGCGTAGCAAGGAAGAGTCGTACCATGTGTACGAGACTACCCCTAGGGACTTAGGTGAAATGAGCTTCAAAATGATTACCGATGAGCTGTACGGCATGGGCAAACTAAAAGGCAGACCACAGGAAGATTAAACACTCAACCAACATAACCTAACAATTGTTAGCTAACGGAGAACGATATGAGCATTTCAGACAGAGCAGTACTGGTACAACTTAACATTTCAAGCTGGGGTACAGAGCGTTTGGACAAGAGCCAGACTGAACGTATCAATGTGCTTAACAACGCAGACGCTAAGGCGGGTAAGGTACACAAGGACTTGATGTGTGGCACTACTCTAGCTAAGGACATAGACCTGCACGTTGGACGCGCTAGGCTTTGGAACAATCAGAACACAATGCCTTGGCAAGATCGAGGTGCGAGGCTGTTGCCTACTAGCTTGTTTCTTCCCTACAAGGGAGAAATGAACGACAGAGAGACCAAGTTTAAAACTATGGTTAATCGTTTTATACCTAACTACGCAGCAGCAAAGCAAACAGCTATGAATTATCTTGGCAGTATGTATCGGGAAGAGGACTACCCCGATGTCAACGATATATCTAGTAAGTATAAATGGACGTTAAGTGTAAGCCCTATACCTTCAAGCGGTCACTTCTGTTTAGACGTACCCGCCGAGGACTTAGAGAACGTGCGTAAGTCTTGCGATGACTTTGTAGAACAGAAAGTAGCGGAAGCTATGCGTAAGCCTTGGGAAGATTTACACACTATGCTTACAGGTATGAGCGGTAAGCTGCAAGAAGTTAATGAGCTAGACGGAACACCTAAGCGGTTCCATGAGACCTTTGTGACTAACGCCTTAGACCTATGTAAGCTACTTAACCACATGAATATCACTAACGACCCGAAGCTAGAGAAAGCTAGGCAGCAACTTGAGTTAGTACTGGTAGGTACTGATTTAGATGATATTAAAGAGAACGAGTTCGTGCGCTCTGGTATGAAGAAGCGCGTTGACGACATACTTAACGAATTTGACTGGTAGGAGAACGACAATGCAAATGACAACATTAGATAAAATATATCCACGCGACAGGCTTAGTGTTACGTGTCGCAGTCAGGACGCAGGTGAAGCCGAACTGCCAGAGCTATTGGCGTATTTGATTGAGACTAAATTAAATTTAAACCTTAGCCACCGCATGGACATAGAAATTTGCCCGACAGCATGGAAAGTAAAGAGCGTGACCGTTTACTCTGGAACCGAAAAGATAGGGATGCTAGGTTTAGACATGCACCAAGAAAAAATAACCTTACGCAATCGTGCCATAAACGAGGTGATGGTACGTAAGGGTTACATGGCTAGTGGTAAGGCTAATCAGTTATCGGCAAACTACGATAAGTTTTTTCGCCCTGCTACCCCCTTGGCTAAGGCTGATAGGCTTAGGAAAGAAGCGTATAACGAAATGGCTCGCGAGAAAATGGCTCAAGCCAATAAGCACCTAGCGCCTACAAGAGCTTTTGTAGAGTCGTTGACAGCCCACATCATGCAGAACTTCGATAAGTATAAGGAGATAGCTATAAACAGCGGGTGGTCTTCTGAACACCAAGATACTTTACCGAGTTTGTATAGTGACTATACTTTAGTAGCTTCGATAGCGCCCTCATCTAAGCTGCATAATAGGGGTGGTACTGACCCAAAAGGCTTTTACTTTTATGTTTCAGATGGTGTGTGTCTAGCGACAAACCTCGCAGGAAAGAAAGTAGGCGCACACTACGCAAACACACTGCCCGAAAAACTGGCGGCTAAGGTAGGTATGCTCAAACTAGCGAACGACAAAACGTTTGTTAGAGACGTAGGCTACCGCCAACAACAAGACTTTTTCTATATATCAGGAGATTACAATGAGTACACCTAAGAAGAACCTAGTACACGTCAACGTGCGCTTACCGCAGTACGTTATAGATTATTTTAAACAACAGCCTAGTTACACACGCGCAATGCGTGAGGCTCTTAAGCAACACGTGGAGGCACAAGATGGAAAGTAAAGACAGAGTAATGGTAGAGCTAGAAGAGTACCTTGATACTTTAGAAGAAGATTACGTAGACCCTGCCGAGCGTAAACGAGAAAGGGAGGAGTACTTAGCAGACCACCAAGATTGATGTTTATTACCTAACAATTGTTAGGTCGTGTTGATACACTTTGCCACCTTCGGGTGGCATTTTTTTGTTTTGAAAAAAGCCATTGACAATGTTAAAACCCTCCACCATACTCCGTGCATGGCTCTTACCCCCGAAAAGAAAGTAAAGAATAAAGTCGTTGCGTTATTAAAGGAACATAGCGCGTACTACTTTTTCCCCGCTACCTATGGCATGGGACGTAGTGGTGTCCCTGACGTTGTAGCTTGCCATAACGGTGCGTTCATTGGTATTGAATGTAAGGCCGGCAAGAACAAACCCACTGCTTTACAGTTACGTGAGTTAGAAGCTATTACCGCCTCTGGGGGTAGCTCCCTAATCATAAACGAATACAACTTACACGAACTTGAGGAAATTTTAAGTAATGAACAAGGGCGTTGAGATTTTATTACGTAGGATTGAAAGTCACCCAGAAGAGTTTAATACTTTTTCTGATCGGGCTAAGCTCGTTAGTACTAGCAAATGGCTAAAGTTTGCTAAGGTTATATTAGACCCTAGTAAGTCTTCTTTTGTTACCGACTCACAGCGCGTTCAGTTTAAGAAAGAATTTGAGAGGATACAAGGCGATGCGTTTACCGCTGAGGTTCTTGCTGCCCTGCTCGATGATAGTACGCCCCTACATAAAAAAGACATTGAAGGAACCTAAGCCTTTGGACATTTTAGTTGTAGACTTTGAAAGTTACTACGCAAAAGACTATGGATTCAATAAGTTAACTACTGAAGAGTACGTTAGAGATTCTCAGTTTGAAGTTATAGGCGTAGCAGTAAAGCGTAACCAAGAAGAGACGGTTTGGTTCAGTGGGACAAAAGCAAACACGCAAAAGTTTTTAGATAGGTTCGACTGGGCTAACAGCGCCGTAGTTGCGCATAACGCTAAGTTTGATGTAGCGGTGCTTAATTGGTTGTTTAATATTAGACCTAAGAAAATAGCTGATACTCTTTCTATGTCACGAGCCATTCATACGGTGGAAGTCGGAGGTAGTTTAGCCGCCTTGAGTGAATATTATCAGCTAGGAGAGAAAGGAACGGAAGTCCATAGCGCAATAGGTAAAAGACGTTTGGACTTTTCTCCTTCTGAGTTAGCAGCTTACGGAGGCTATTGCATACAAGATGTAGAGTTGACCGCAAAACTGTTTAAAATTTTGGCGGTTGGCTTCCCAGTGTTTGAGTTAGACCTAATTGACCTTACTGTTCGGATGTTTACTGAACCCGCTTTAGTTCTGGACAAGAATATTTTAGAAGAGCACCTCAAAGACATACAGCAGCGAAAGAAAGAACTGATGGAAAAAGTTGTGCACGACGAGAAAGACCTACGCAGCAATGCAAAGTTTGCCGGTTTACTAAAAGAGTTTGGGGTTGAAGCACCTAAGAAGATAAGCCCAACAACAGGCAAAGAGACTTTTGCTTTTGCCAAGACTGACGAAGGATTCCGAGAGCTGCTTGAGCATGAGAACCAATACGTGCAATTGCTAGCGGCAGCTAGGTTAGGGGCTAAGTCTACTATTGAAGAGTCACGCACCGAGCGGTTTATCTCTATAGCTAATCGAGGTTTGTTGCCTATACCCCTGAGATATTACGCTGCTCACACAGGTAGGTGGGGCGGCGACGACAAGATAAATATGCAAAACTTACCCCGAGGCTCTGCGCTAAAGAAGGCAATGTGCGCCCCTGAAGGCTATGTTTTTATAGATTGTGACCTTTCTCAAATAGAAGCCCGAACACTCGCTTGGTTAGCACAACAACAAGATTTAGTGGTTGCTTTCGACAGGGGGGACGATGTTTATAAAATTATGGCCTCTTCTATATATGGCAAACCCACAGAAGACATAACTAAAGACGAAAGATTTGTTGGTAAGACTACCATCCTAGGTGCAGGGTATGGAATGGGACCTAACAAGTTTCAGGCGCAGCTAAAAAACTTCGGTGTGGAGCTTGAACTGAAAGAATGCGAACGCATTATTCGCGTTTACCGTAAGACTTATCGCAGGATTCCGGCTCTATGGTATGAAGCTAATGACGCCCTAATAGCTATGATGCGTGGGCAATCTTCTCCACTGGGATTGAAAGGTATACTTTCAGTCCTTGGCGCGCAAGGTATTGAAATGCCTAACAAATTACTTATAAAGTATCCTAATTTACGGAAACAGTTAGGAGAAGACGGTAAGCAAGAAATAGTATACGATACACGGAGGGGTCGTGCGGTTATACCCAACAGGATATATGGAGGTAAGGTAATTGAGAACGTTTGCCAAGCCTTAGCGCGAATTGTCATAGGTGAACAGCTCTTACGGGTAGCTAAGAAATACAAAGTAGTGATGACTGTGCATGATGCTATAGGTTGTATAGCCCCCGAAGAGGAAGCCGAAGAAGCAATGGCGTTTGTAGAAAAGGCGATGAAAGTGCGGCCCACATGGGCATTAGATTTACCTTTGGATTGCGAAGGTGGGTTCGGAGTTTCGTACGGAGAGTGTTAAGTAATACCCCAGTGGGCGGTGGGTAGCTTCATAATGGTAAAAACACCCGCAGTGTGCGAAAAAGAAAGAAAGTCTTATAGGCACGTTCTCCGCTTTTTGCGTACACCGGCTAGCCCACGCTACGGGCCTTAACTACAATGGATACAAAGATATGACAACTAAACAAGATTTACTCAAACTTGTAGAAACTTTAGACGCCGAGATAGAAGAGAATACCAAAGCGTTAAAACCACCTACGCTTAAAGCCAGAATAGCAGAATTTATATCCCGTAGAACAAAAGCATTTAAGCTGACTAAAGCACAAAAGAAAAAGCAACACGCCTTATGGAAAAAAGAACTGGAAGAACTACCTAAAGTACGTGCCGCACGCAAGACTAAGGCTAAGCAGCTACGGGCTAGAAAGAAAAGAGTGTTAAAAGCTCTTAGCGTTTGGATAGACGCAGGGGATGTAATAGGGAGCTACGAGAGATGTACAAAGAACTAGAACAGAAATGTGGTAAGTGCAAGCAGAAAATGTTGGAAGTTCTTGGTTACGTAGAGAAAATAGAAGAAGAGCACCCACAAGCCTACCGCAAGGGTTGGTATTGCCCGTGGTGTAGGAACTGGGAAGAAGCAATACTTAGAGAAAGAACGGTAGAATGAAAATAACTATAGAGGTTGACGGCACCGATGCCGAAGAACTTATCGCGTTAATACAACGTGTTACTGATGCGGTGGAGAAGCTAGAAGACATCCTTAAGGAGTTTGAAGATGAGTAACTTTACCGACCCAATGGCTGCGCTAGAAGAAGCGGAGTACTTAGCTAAAGAAGAAAAACGCACAATGTGTGTTGTCGAAGTCGAACCCAACATGATTGTCGTGGTCTCAAAAAGAGAAGCCCTTGGCATGGGTAAAATAATACTAGAAACCTGTGTACCTTTTGAAGAAAACTTTAATATTTACGACTAATAACGTGGAGATAGGATGAAAAACGAAACTTTATTTATGTCAGTTGCCGCAGTAATTTTATTTGTGGTTAGCGTATTTTGTGTTTGGCTGTACTTTGCGCCAGACGCTGCTGTTGTCACTACTCCAGAAGTAGTAGAGGAACCCATACCAGATGTAATTATCAAAGTGGACAACGTGGGATGCCACATAGCAGAAGTACCTGTAATAACTTATTACGTTGCAACAGACACGGCCCGCGTTACTATTGAATGCGATAGCGACATCTTGTTTAACTATTTACCTGCCATAATAGATGAGGCTGATTAAAATGTACGAATACAAAGCAACTATTATAAAAATCGTGGATGGGGATACATGCGATGTGGATATTGATCTTGGGTTTGACGTTTGGGTGCGCCGTCAGCGCATTCGTTTATTTGGAATTGATACACCCGAATGTAGAACTAGAAATAAGGCTGAAAAGGCCCACGGAATGCTTGCCAAAAAATACGTTCAAGCGGCTCTCAAGTTGGGAGGAGTTTATGCGCTCCGAACAAGAGAGAAGGGAAAGTTTGGAAGGTACTTGGGGGAAATCAAAGTCGGACGGACGACCATTAATAAACTACTCATCAAAGAAAAGTTGGCTGTCGCGTACACCGGGCAAAATAAAAAAGACATAGCTGCTGCACAAGAAGCTAATCGTTTAGCACTAATAGAAGAAGGGAAGCTGTAATGAATAAAACACAAATGGCAACGTTGGTTTGGGAAGAAGAGTATGGCGAAGGTAGTGTGGAGCTAGTAGAAGAATTTATTGAGGAAAATACAATTACTCAACTAGATGCCTTGCAAGATTGGATTGATGCGCTAACTAATCTTTATAACGAAACCTTAGAAACTTTTGAAACAAAGCATTAAGGAAAATTATGACAGCTTGGTCCTACAGTAGCATCAGCACTTTTAAGCAATGCCCTAAGAAGTATTACCACCTGAAGGTAGCTAAGGACGTCAAAGATACGGGCAGCGAAGCTATGCTCTATGGCAACCAAGTACACAAAGCTGCGGAAGACTTTATAAAGAAGGGTACACCTATCCCCAAAAAGTTTGAGTACCTAAACCCCATAGTAAATTCTTTGAACTCTATAGAAGGAGATAAGCATTGCGAGTTAAGGTTCGGCGTTGCTTATGATGGTGAGAAACACACGCCGACTACTTTTTTTGCTGAAGACGTTTGGTATAGAGGCATAGCTGACTTAGTTATAGTGAACGAAGACAAAGCATTTCTAATTGATTACAAGACAGGCAAAAACGCCAAGTACGCAGACACTGCACAGTTAGATATGCTAGCAGCTGCTACCTTTACTCATTTTCCCGAAGTCACCCATATAAAATCTGCGTTAGCTTACGTGGTTAGTAATGAGTTTATAAAGAAAAACCATACACGAGACGAGCAAGAGCTTTTGTACACTACTTTCGACGAGCCGTTAGAGGCACTAGCAGCGGCAGAAGAACACGATGTGTGGAATGCAAAAAGCAGCCCGCTGTGTGGTTGGTGCCCAGTAACTTCATGCGAACATTATAGGGAAAGATAACGATGCCTAAAATGAAACGAGCAAAGCATAAGGTTATAGAAAAATTTCCTAGTTTTGAGGAACTTAAAAATCTATTTATAGAGTTAGGTATAGTTAGAGAAGATGCGGCTTATCTTGTAGTTCCAGCTTCTACTTATGGAGGCTTACATAAATGCCGGAAAGTTCAAGAATTGGACTGGAGGCAAGCAGGCACTAACTGCACAGAACCCGATGGGACACGTATACACGGAAAATTCTTTATAAGAAGAAAGTCAAAAGTTTATTTTTTTGACGCTCAAAACATGCCAGTGTTAATGCGTGGGACTTGGCAAATAACAAAATTAGTAGCCGGTAACGATCCAACCCACTATATGGCTAGGCACATATACTGGCACACCAACTCAGCGGTGAGGGAAAGATTTTTAAAGTTCTACAAAGCTACTACCATTTCGCAAAAAGACGCTCAGCTTTGGGCCACCAAGTTAAATACTTTAATGAACAACTCGGGAAAAGATAAACGCTACGTTTACCACCGAACCACGTTTGAAAACCGCGTTGTGTACCCCCACCAATTAAACCTCAGAAATGAATTCTTTTATGTCTTTGGTGTTCGGTGTCATTGCGAAGGCCGTGAAAGGTTCCAAATAGTTAAAACGATTTATAGACACATAAAGAAGTTAAGCAGTTTAACCAACCTAAGTAAGGAGAAGGAAAAATGGCAGCAATTAATACAGCAGGCGATCTAAGGAAGTTTCTTTGCAATTCAATTAACTCTGTAGCGAACGGTACAATGGACATATCTAAGGCAAGAGAGGTAACTAAATTAGCAGGGCAAGTTAACGAGTCATTCTATTCTGAGGTCAAAGTTGCTCGGCTTCAAATGGATATGGAGAAAGAAGTACACAAACTAGGTTCTCTACCTGTAAACAAATAGGAGTCGATAATGGTTGCTAAGAAACGAGATTACAAAGCCGAGTACGCTAAGTACCAAGGCACTGAAGAACAAAAGAAGAAACGTGCGCAACGCAACAAAGCTAGGCGAAAGGCAACGAGGGAAGGTAAGGTCTCTAAGGGCGACGGAAAAGACGTAGCCCATAGGAAAGCTATGGACAAAGGCGGCAAAAACTCTGATGGAGTTAGGGTAGAAACTGCTAGCCGCAATCGTTCCTTTAAGAGAGATGCTAAAGGCAATTTAGTTTCAGAAACTAGTGACCGCGAACGCAAGAAGAAGAAGACGTCTAAAGCATGAAGATAATAGACAATAAATACGTGCTCCTGCGGACACGTAGGCCGGAGTTAGTTACAGAGAAAGTACCAGAACATCGGGTAATTAAAGAAAACCCTGATGGTTTCTGCGAATTGTCAGTTAAATGGGAGCAAATAGAATCGCAAGCATTGGCAAGTCTTGGAGTTAGCGTTCCTTCTCCTATACAACGGGACTACAAATGGACAGGCAAGTTTACCCCCTTCGATCACCAACGTACGACAGCGGCGTTCCTTAGCATACGGAAAAAAGCTTTTTGTTTTAATGAGCAGGGCACGGGCAAAACCGCTTCTGTTATTTGGGCTGCGGATTACTTAATGAAGTTAGGTCTTATACGTAGGGTGTTAGTTATATGCCCTTTATCTATTATGAAATCCGCGTGGCAAGAGGACTTGTTTACTTTTGCTATGCACCGAGGCTGTTCAGTGGCGCATGGGACAGCAGACCAAAGGCGTAAAATAATAGACGCAGGTGCAGATTTTGTAATTATTAATTTTGACGGTGTTGCTGTAGTACAAGACGCTATTCGTGATGGTGGGTTTGACATGATAGTTGTTGACGAGGCTAACGCATATAAAAACGTGCAAACAAACCGTTGGAAAGTATTAAAAAAGCTTACAGATAAAATAGAGTGGCTATGGATGCTTACTGGCACACCCGCTGCGCAGTCCCCTGTAGATGCTTTTGGCTTGGCTAGATTAGTAAACCCTGAAAAAGTTCCTAGGTATTTCGGGCAGTTTAGAGACAAAGTGATGTATAAGCTTACCCAGTACAAATGGAAACCTACCCCAATGGCGGACAAGATTGTACACCAAGTATTGCAACCTGCTATACGGTTTGAAAAAGACCAGTGCCTCGATCTACCGCCTGTAACTCACGTAGAACGAGAAGCCCCGTTAACCGCGCAACAAGAAAAATACTACCAAGTGCTTAAGAAGCAAATGGTAATGGAAGCAGATGGGGAGCAAGTAAGTTCTGTCAATGCCGCAACAAACATTAACAAGTTGTTGCAAATATCAGGGGGTGCAGTTTACACGGACGATAGACAAATCATTGAGTTTGATGTGAGTAACCGCCTACGGGTAGTGCTGGAAGTTATCGAAGAGTCTAGTCATAAGGTGCTAGTTTTTGTACCGTTTACTCATACTATTGAATTACTTAAAGAATTTTTAATTAAGAAAAAAATAAAATGCGATGTTATAGCAGGTAAAGTTTCGGTCAACAGACGCAGCGAGATAATCAAACAATTTCAACAAACTCCTGACCCACAAGTGCTAATCATCCAACCTCAAGCTGCTTCTCATGGTTTGACTTTAACAGCCGCCAATACAATTATTTGGTACGCCCCCGTTACTAGCGTAGAAACCTACCTGCAAGCTAACGCTCGTATAGACCGCCCCGGTCAGCACAACCCGATGACTATTGTGCATGTAACAGGCAGCGAAGTAGAAGCACGCCTGTACAAGATGTTGCGCTCCAACATTGATAACCACAATAAAATAGTCGATTTATACAAACAAGAAATAAACGATTGACAATGTAAACAGAAGATGTAAACTGATCCTCCCCACAAGCAAAAGGAGGATTCGATGGACACCTACAATGCGTCCCAACTAGCGGACATTTACATAAAGATGCGCGCCCAAATACGCGAATTAGAAGATAAAGTCAAAGCCATAAAGCATCAGCAAACTATGGTAACAGACAAGATGCTAGAGCTTTGCAGTGACCAAGATGTAAACAGTTTAGCTACTACCAACGGAACGATAAGCCGTAGGCTTAACTCCAGTTACTGGACTAGTGATTGGGACAGCTTCTACAACTTTGTAAAAGATAACGACGCTTATCACCTTTTGGAAAAGCGTATTCATAACGGAAATATGAAAGAATTTTTAGCAGATAACCCTGACGCTGTACCGATGGGCTTGCAGTCTAAAAAGCAGTACGTAATTAGTGTAAGAAAACCTAAACCTAAAGTAGGAGATGACAATGAGTAACGACGTATCTATTTTTCAAAACCAAACAGGCGTATCGACACGCCGCACTAGTGCGCTGGGAGAGAAACTAAAAGCTAGTTCTACGATATATAGCCGCCGCATACAAACAAGTAACAAAGGCTTTTTTAGGAAGATCATTAACGGTGAGCAAGTAGGTGAGCCTATTCGTGACGAGTTTGAAGCTATCATTATTAATATGCTGCCTAAAGTCTCACGCATATACTACAAAGATAAATTTGACCCTAGCAAAGACGCTACTCTCCCTAACTGTTGGTCTAACGAGGGCGATAAGCCAGAAGAAGGGGCGGTTGATAAACAGCATAGCAACTGTGCAGACTGCGCTATGAACATAAAAGGTTCTGGCGATAACGGCGGTAAAGCGTGTAGGTTCCAACGCCGTATAGCTATTATGCTAGCGGGAGACACATCGGGCGATCTGTACCAGTTTAATATCCCTGCTAAGTCTTTGTTTGGTAAAGGTTCAGGGAACGAGCATCCTTTTGAAAGCTACGTAAAGTTTTTGTTTAGCAATCGTGAAGCCCCAGATACAGTGGTAACTAAGATTAGTTATGACTTAGGCGCAGAGTCTATGGAACTCCTCTTCACTCCAGTGCGCTCTCTTACTGACGAAGAATACGACGCGGTTAGTGCAGTGCAGACATCTCCCGAAGCTACGGCGTATACAAAAATTACTGTAGCCCAAGCGGATGGAGTTACTGCAACCCCTAAAATAGAAGCTCCGAAGCCGAAGGTAACTCGCTCTGAAGAACCAGAAGAAGAAGAACCAGTAATTAAAGAACCAGTAAAACGTTCAAGTAAAAAAGAAACACCTACGGAAAAAGATACTTCTGATTCTTTAGCTTCTGTAATTGACGCATGGAGTGTAGACACCTAATGAGCTACGGCTATACTTTAAATTTAGTCTCACTCAATAAGGCTGCAAGTGCTCGTTCTCTAGGCGTAAAACTAGGCCGCATCTGCATCAAACATGGTGTACCTGTGGCGGAAGTAGCTGAAAGTCTGGGCGTCAGTCGTCAAAGTGTGTATGGCTGGTTCGCAGGAAGAACAAAACCTAGCGTACACGCGGCTGCGCGTATAGAAAAATTTATAATAAAACTAGAGCGTTAGATTATGGAAGCCTTTGACTTACTTGAGCACGTATTACCTGAACATGGGTACTTCTGTGTAGTAGGGTTACGGTCAGAGGGCTACCCAGAAACTAAACTTGTACCTACTAGGGAAAAAGCACAGGGGCTAATAGACTCCTACCTTAAGCAGGAACGAGATGTTTATTTTGCTGTAGCAAAGTTTAAAGACCCGAGCGAGGGGCGCACACAAACAAACGTGCAGGCGCTTAAAGCTTTATGGTTAGACATTGACTGCGGTGAAAAGAAAGCTGAAGTAAACGCAACTACAGGACGTCCTGACGGCTATATAGACCAAGAAACTGGAGCTAAAAGCCTAAAAGAGTTCTGTGAGACTGTAGGTTTACCTGCCCCCACGATAGTCAACTCGGGGCGCGGATTGCACGTGTACTGGGTCTTTGACCGCGAAGTAACGCGTGAGGAATGGAAACCAGTAGCCTTAAGGCTACGTCAGCTTTGCGAAAAACAAGAGTTTCATGTAGACCCTGTTGTATTTGAGGAGGCGCGCATACTTAGAGTGCCGGGCACCCTTAATTATAAAGATGATCCACCTAAGCCCGTAACTGTACTACGAGTAGCTTCCGAAGTTAGCTTTGACGAGCTGAAAGATATTTTGGGGGTGAAAGAAACAATAATCTTGGACAGCAGACCGGAACGTAGGAATTCGTTTTTAACACGAAATCTACAGGAAAATGTCCAAAGTAACTTTGCTAAAATTATGAAGCGAAGCGCGGAAGGCAACGGGTGCCAGCAGCTTTTAGATTGCTATGTAAATAGAGACACGTTGGCAGAGCCTAGATGGTTCGATGCGCTATCTATTGCCGCTAGTTGTTACGACAGTGACACAGCAATCCATAAAATTTCTGAGGGCCATCCCGATTACGACCGCATCAAAGTAGAAGAAAAAGTTAAGCATATCGGGGGGCCTCACTCTTGCGCTGTATTTGAACGCACAAACCCCGGAGGCTGCAAAGGCTGCCCATTCAAAGGCAAGATAACTAACCCGACGCATTTAGGTAAAGAGCTAGTAGAAGCTACCGAAGATGATGAGCCTATAGAAGCCCAAGAAGAAGTTGAAGAGGATGAAGACGAGCACGAGGATTTAGATACCATAAAACCTCATTTCCCAGAAAATTACGCACGGGGCAAGAATGGCGGTATCTATTATCTCGACCCAAACGATGACGAAGGAGGACCTCAGCTTGTTTATGAGCATGATTTATTTGTAATTAAAAGAATGGAAGACCCTGCACATGGTGACGTTGCTGTGTTCCGCTTCCATACACCCAAAGATGGTATTAAAAAATTCACTATTCAGAACGCCAAGATAACTCAGTTAGTAGAACTTAAAAAAGTACTCTCTGCAAACGGAGTTATGGCAGACGAAGCCCAGTTCAAGAGAATCACTTCCTACGTCATACGTGCTGTGAAATCCTTACAGGGCCACAAAAAGGCAGATATTATGAGAAGACAATTTGGTTGGGCCGACGGTGACACTAAGTTCATTGTTGGAGATAGGGAAATAACAGCAGACGGGGTATACCACAGCCCACCATCTTCTATAACAGGGCCGCTTGTCCCTTACTTTGAACCTAAAGGTGATTTAGAAGAATGGAAAAGAGTATGGAAGTTGTATGGGCAACCCGGTATGGAGCTACAAGCCTTCGGTGCGTTAACTGGGTTTGGTGCGCTTCTATTGAAGTTTACGGGCCAAAAGGGGTCGATGATAAACTTTGTGCACCGCTACGCAGGTACGGGTAAAACTACTATATTACGCATGGCAAACAGCGTTTGTGGTCATCCTGAACAACTCTTAGGCACGGTAGACGACACCAAAGTAGCTAAAATTACTAAGGTGGGGATACTAAACAATATTGTTAACACCGTTGATGAGATAACAAACACAAAAGCAGACGAGTTTTCTGAGATTGTTTACGCTTATTCGCAGGGTAAAGGTAAAGACAAAGGCGACCGTGACGAGAATAAACTTCGGGTCAACAACACAACTTGGAACACGCCTACACTTACTTCTTCTAATGCGTCCTTTTATGAAAAAGCTAGTTCGGCTAAAGCTATAGCCGACGGGGAGATGATGAGGCTGCTAGAGTTTAAGATCGACTATACAGACCAGTCGCTTATTTCAACGGCTGAAGGCAAGGAGATGTTTGACCACGTGCTTAACAACAACTACGGGTTGGCTGTCGTGCCTTTTGCACAGTATCTTATAAATAACTTTGAAGAAGCGGATGACTGCCTGAAAACAATACAATCCCGTATAGACAGAGAGTTAAACTTTACTTCTAGGGAACGTAATTGGTCTGCACAAGTAGCGGTAAACATAACAGCCGGATTAATAGCAAACCGTCTTGGCTTGCTGACGGACTGGGACATGATGCGGATTTATGACGCAGTGACTAAAGAAGTAGCTCAAATGAGTAAAGACACTAAAGCGCCAGTTAGTAGTGCCGCTGCCTCTATTGCAGACTACGTATACAGGCATACAAACAATATACTTGTTGTAGAAGAAAATGTTGATTTGCGCAGTCATTTGCCTACCGCGCCTATATTAGAACCCCGTGGAGAATTAGCTATACGGTATGAGCCTGACACCAAACTTATGTTTATAAAAGTAGGACATTTCAAAAAAGACTGTGTTAAATACCAAGTTGATTACAAAGATACAATTAAAGAGCTAAAGGCTAAAGGTATATACAAAGACGCGAAAAACAAAAAACTTGCTAAGGGTATGGCGTTAGACGCAGGCATGGCGGTGCGGTGTTTAGTGTTAGATTGCGCTAACTCTGAGTTTTTCGACGCTGAAAGTATGATTCTTCCTGAGAAAACAGATGAAAGTGGAGCAGATAACGTACAAGATTAACTGGAAGATGTTCAAGGCGGGGTATTCTTTTTTCATACCTTGTCTTGATCCCCAGAAGTCTAGACGGAGCATACTGGATGCCGTGCACCGCCTTAAATACAAAGTAGTTACTAAGGTTGTCATAGAAGACGGGGTGCAAGGCATTCGGGTATGGAGAGTTTAATTACTCTCCTTCGTTCTTTCTCTTTTCCATTTCTTCTGGTGTAGGTTCTATAAACGCGCCTTTGATTATAGGGTATATGTAAGGGGCTACTTTATCTCCCATGTAGAAACCGGATAAAGTCATACCGTCTTTCTGCAATCTTTGCTGCATAGAGTTAGTTAAATCTTTACCTGTTATACCGTTGTAGAAATATATGTAGTTATGCTCTCGAACTTTATCTATAACGTCCTGAACTTTACCTTGTGCACGGTCAGCTTGCTTACTGTTTGCGCCGTAGTTTGCTACTGCGTTTTGGCGGTCGTTAAGAACTTCTTCTAGCTCAGCGTATATTTCTGTTTTGCTAGCTGTAGCATCTCTTCTAAATTCTTCTCCGCCGTAAACTGATTTCTGCGCTAGGCTTAGTTCAGTAGACCCAAAACCCATAGCTTGCCCTACCAAACGGAACGTATCATAGTACTCTGCGTCGCTAAACTTCTTCCCGCCTCTAGTTACAAACCCTTCTTGGCTTAGCCTATACGCTTCCATAGGCTCTTTTATAGCACCGGGAGACATCGTTTCAAACCCACGAGCAAAATCTCCTTCGGTCATCATTTGTATGCCGTCAAACATATTGGTAGCGACACTGCCAAACGGTCCAAAAATCGTACCAAACGCTGAATTAATTAACCATTGGCTATACGTATCTTCAGGCGATCCATAATCTGAGAACCATAATCCGTCCAAGGAAAGAGAAGTCTGTGCGTTCCAATCGGTTAATGCAGATATTGGGCCGACCTCTACTGAACGTGCTAACAGTTCCGCAGTTTCTGGTTCTAGTCCTAACATTTTAGCTAGACTACTTTCTGGACCAAAATAACGGGGGATAACACTATTTCTAATGTAGAGATCAAAGTTTCTAAGACCAAGCGGGTTGTTGGGGTCAGACATATCATAGAAAAGATCAGCGTCGTCATCGTCTTCGTCTGGACGCAATACTTCGCGCATACCCTCTATTACCGCAACCGTAGCGGTGTAACCCAACGCTCCTGTAAGGCCCCCAAAGAAAATGCCCATGCCCATAGTGTCGTAAAAACGTATAGCTGCTTTTCTCTTTTCTTCTTTGCTCAGATCGGAGCTAAGTAAACCTTCGTTAAAGTTTCTAACTATATACGCGGTAGCTTGCAGTCGGTAGTTTTGGAACTGATAAGCCATACGACCATAAGGACTTTTAGCTATTCGTGGTTTGTTGTAAGACGAGTAGTCAAACATAGCTTTTTGAGTTAGCTCCGCTGCTTTAGTCGCAGCAGCTTCTATCGCTAAGTCTCCGGTTACGCCTTGCTTAAGTAATTTTTCGTATTCTAATTCAGCCGCAGACATAAAGAATACTTCACGGCTAGCACGCTCTAAAAATTGAACTGCGCCCATCATTGCCGTCATGGCAAACTTAGCGGGCCTCTGTCTTTTTATAGAATCCGCGCCACGTGCTCCGCGTAGCTCTACTTCGTCTGGGTCTACTCGCCCCATTACGTCATGTATACGTGTAGCACCATAAACGTTTCTTTCGTCTCCAATATCCCAAATAGCTTGCAAGGTGCTCTTAATCGGGCTTTTATTCACGTAGTTTGAATTACGAATAGCGTGTTCCCCACGTGCATCGCGCAGGTCACCGTTTTCATCTAGCTGCTTACTACTAAGAGCTTGCGCACTCATTATGTTTTTCATGTACTTGGCAGCCATAGCCGCTGTTTTTACAGCACCATACTCGGAGTGCAGCGTACCAAACCCAAACGTAGCTAGTTGCGATGGCTGAATTAATGCCGAGCGTATGGAGGACATAAGAAATACAAAGCCTGCTTTTGTACCTAAACGAGAAAAACGATCTACTAAAGCACCTACACCTGTTAGCTTAGGGGGGCTAAGCTCTGTAGTAGCGCGTAACTCTATTTCCTTAATCAATTGCTCTTTCTTTTCTTTGGGTATCACGCCTTTTTTGTCAGCTTGTTCGCTTAAATCCAACCTAGTAGGCTGATCTTCTAACTGCGCACGCCCCTCTGATATTGCAGTTCTTATTTCTTTTCCGTATTTAATCCGTGAAAGTTGGTTTGTGCTAGCTAGTTTACTAGACACCAAAGCGCGGTACGCATCGTTACTAAAACCCGCACGCCCTTTCCTGCGCAAATAAGCCTTTCTCAAATTACCTTCTGGTAAAGATAGCAGGTACATCTGGTACAAATTGTCTTTTAAATCTTCGGCAACACTAGAATCACCTGCTGCCATAGCGTCTATCTGGTCAAACATAGAAGTAAGTTTGCCGCTATCCTTAGTTATTTGTTCTCGTAAGCTTTCGCCTACATCTCCAACAATTTCTTCTTCAGTAACTTCTAGTAGGGGGTTGTCCGCTTTATATTTCCTCGCAAAATTATTTCTTTCTATCTGACTTTCAAATAAAAAATAAGCTTGTGTACTTCTACCCTTTTTTGCGCGCATAGCGTATTTGCCGAAACGCATTAGCGGCACGTAAACATTACGCTGCTTTGCTAGTTGGTAGCTTGTAACTATATCTGCAAGCAAACGCCCTTTAGGTGTCGTTTTGTCGCCTTCTGTTCCGGGGAGTGCTGTATCTTTCCTAACAGCATCCATTAACAACGCATTGTGTTCTTCAAAGTCTTTACGGTATTCTTCTATAACCCAAGAATAAAGCTCAACAGCGTCGCTTCCTTTTTTGCTTTTACTCATTTCTTCAAATATAGCAAAAACGTCTTCTATTTCTTTTTCGCGTTTTTTAAACAACTCTGCAAGCCTATCCATTTCCGTTTGTTCGTCAGAGTTCGGGGTAGGGTTTTTAGACATCTGCTGTAGGTCAAACTTTATAGATTTTAATCCTGTTGGTACCCCTTGTGGGTAACTAAATCCTTTATAAGTCTTTACAGTAATATCGCGCCCATCGTCTTGGAGTTTAGATTGCGCTAAAGAAACTAATTTCTTAGTATTCAGATCGTATATCTTAACGTCGAATAAAGAAGATAAATGTAAAGCATCGTCTAACAACACGGACGTAGCTGAAGCCTTTTGAATTAACTTATCCCACTTATCTAGATTCTTCGATAAGTCTTTTAGTTTTTTGTTGCGGTAAACAGTTAAGTCTTGAATTATTCTGTTTACTTTTTTAGCAAAGGGCATACCGTATTTGTCTGCATACCTAGTAAGCATCGTGTTTGTCAGTATAGGCAAATACACACCAAACGTATTCGCGTCCATAGCACTAGACAACGCGTCAAACATTCTCAACCCCTCCTCCGGGGTTCTCGACATCGCAAAAATATTTTTATTTCTCTTACCAAACTCTCGCAAGCTAGTAGCGACTGCTTGCACTTCCTGAACGGCAGTTAATTTCTTTATTTTCTTTTTAGCTTGAACAACCTGCCCTGCTGCTTTAGGTGTAGAACGAATAGTTTCAGCGGCTACCCTACCTGTTAAGTCGATCAAGTCTTCAAAGGCACTGCGATTTCTGGTCGGAGAACCGATCATCCGCCTTACAGCATCCGCAAAGTTAGAAAACGCTGTACGAATAGCGCCTAGTTGCGGGTTAACAACCGGAGCCATGTTAAGCAACATTGCCTGCAAAGTAGGACCAGTAAGCCCGTAAGTAACAAACTCGCGTAGGTCGTTAAAGTTATCTGTGTCTAAAGCGTATACGTCCATTGCTTCGGTGTTGCGTCCAGAGGCGACTAAATCTTGGTAGTACTCGCCAACTTGTTGCATTATTAACTTCATGTCGTCTAAGGCAGCTTTTGCATCAGCAGAAATTGGCAGCCCGTCTTGGTAGTCGTATATCACACCTAAAGTTCCGGCGTGTATCATTTCGTGAAGCATAGTGCGAGAGTCTAAGCCTTCTACTGAGTCTATGTATATGACGTTATCTACAGGGTCATAAAGGCCCGCAGCAGTTTGTTCTCCGTCAGGGTTTACCCAGCTATCTAAAACTCTGTCGGGTATTTGGATTAGGTCAGACACCACTACGAACTTAGTGCCCATAGCGCGGAGTATAGGCTTAAACAGTTTCGCTAAACCTCTCTCAAATACAGTAAGACCTTTCTCCTTAGTGATAAGGTCCGCTGCTTGCTCCGCAGTTTCTACAAAATCAATAGGCCCTTCAAAAGGCGCTCTTGAAGTAAGCGTTGGTAGGTCTTGGCGAGATAATTCGGCGTTGTTTGGCACTGCACCGGAGGGCTTTCTATTTTTTAAATTAGCCAATTGTTCGGCTTGTGCTAGTTCTTCGGGGTTTATGTCCGGGTCTTGCAGTGCTTCCACCGCTGCTGTATGGGCAGCTTGACCCTCTAGTTTTTTGTTACCCGCTATGTTTATAACGTCCGCTAGCTGCTCTACGCGTTTATCCCGTAAAGCTTCAAGACTTGCAATTATGTCATTTTGTTTTATTTTTTTAGTATTTTCTGCTCTAAGTCTTTTTGTAAGTTCTTTAGCCCGTTGAGGTTTGTACCCTGCTTCTATAAGGTTATCTATAGCGGCATCTAGATCAGTGTCGGACATAAAAGCTATATCACGGACTTGCTCTTCTAAACCAGCAACATCACTAAACTCAGATTGTATATCTGCAATAGCTTGATTGTAGTCGTACTCAATAAGTTCTTTTTCCGTAGGGAAAAAACGTATGTTCTTTTTGTTTGTGAGTATCTTTTGTACGCCATTTTTTAGCGTAGTAAGAAAATTAGAGGACACACGATTTCGTTGGTTGCGCGCCGTTTCCGCTATTTGGCTTAACCTTCTTTGGGTTTCGGCTTTCTTTTCTTTTTTGTCGGCTTCCTTTTCTTCTTTAGCTATGTCTTCGGCAGATTTAGGAATTAACAGGGCTTGTTTTGTAGGCCCGGCACGGCTTGCGCTTAGCTCGCTAGACGCTACTTCGTTTTCGGCTTCGGCTTGGGCTTCGGCTTGGGCTTGGACTTCGGCTTCACTACCCTCCCCAAGTTCGGAACCAACATCTGCTTCGTTAACCGCTGTAGTCTCTTCGGCAACTGTACCGGGTCTTCTTTCGGGTGCACCCTTTTCAGCAAACAGCGCTGCATCCGCTGCCGTCTCGTCTCGCTCTTCGTCCAATTGCTTTAGAAACTCAGCTGTTTTTTCTTCGTCAGATTTAAAAGACTGGTCTAGTACCTCATCTACTCGCCTGTCAAACTCTTTTTCTTCTTCTTCACTCTTTGTGTCTGTTCCTGTTTCTGGTCCTGTTTCTGGTCCTGTTTCTGTTTCTGTTCCTGTTTCTGGTCCTGTTTCTGTTCCTGTTCCTGTTTCTGCTCCGCTAAGACCTGTTAGTTCTTCTACTGACTCAGAAGGCAATACCATCTCTTCTCCGCGTGCCCCAGTTACATAAGCACGCATTGCGTCTTCGCCGTAGGTTTCGTTAATCTCAGTAGCTCTTACTGCAATAGCCTCTTCACTCTTGCCAAGGTCTGCGTTTACGGCTGCTTGAATAACCGGAAGCCATTCTGGTGCTGAACCCGGCTCGGGCGTTGCTTCTCCTGCGCCCCTAGAAATTGCCCCGACTCCCGCACCTGCTAAGCCCCCTGCAAGTCCTTCCAAAGTTCCAGAACCTACTACCCCCCGTGTCAAAGGCACATCGGGAGTGCGCTCTTCTCGTATTTGTGCGAGGTTTCTAGACAGTTGTTCTTGTGCACCTTGTGCTGTTTCCGGTATAGCCTCTGCTATAGCGCCTTTGGCCGCACCTTTAAGTACGCCCTGTTTTACAACATTGTTTGTAACAAGCTTGGCTAATGCAGGTTCTAAACCGCTTTTAGCTGCCCAACCACCTAGTATAGTTCCTAGTGCAATTT
>Ga0196887_1000396_pt1 | contig 21513 bp, 25 predicted proteins | sample VirMetDEL_Mar_31_FD_169094 | JGI IMG/M metagenome (GOLD analysis project Ga0196887, IMG submission 169094) | Aqueous microbial communities from the Delaware River and Bay under freshwater to marine salinity gradient to study organic matter... | ecosystem: Environmental > Aquatic > Marine >... | reverse complement strand
ATGATGGCACTGATGGTGGTTATGGAGGTTCAGATAATACCACAGATTATGGTGGCACTGCTATGGGAGGTCGTATTGGTATGCAAGAAGGTGGCAACACAGCCGAAGCCGAAGCCGAAGCCGAAGTTGTACAACCTGCAGGGTTTATTCAACGTGATCCTAATGCTACTCCTCAACAAGAGATAGCAGATGATATACCCCTTGATGCTAAAAAAGGAGACTTTGTAATTAATGCACCTGCAGCTAAACAAGCAGGAAAACAAGATATAGAAAAAATGATATCCACTGCAATTACAAATTTACAAGAAAAAGGGGTTGACGTAAGGTTTGGAAATCCTAAAATGAATATGAAGGATAATGTCAATCTTTTAGTTTCCCGAAATGAAGTATACATCCCTAAGATTGTAGCAGAAGAGATAGGCTATGATCGTCTTGACAAGATGAACAACAGGGGTAAACGAGAAGTAGCTCGTAGGCAAGAACAAGCCGAACAACCACAACAAGGAATGAATGAAGGCGGCTTCATAAAAAAAAAAGACGGAGGTAGGCTAGACGAGTTTGGGGTAGAAATAAATGAGCAGATGAACCCTAAAACTAAAAAAGAAATAAAAAAACTTATATCCAGAAGTAATATAACTAGGGGTTCTATCGAAAACTTAATAAACAAAATACCAGAAAGAGACGCACTTGCTGTTATGATATTTGCTGAATCATATGCTTCTAAAGATTCTCCTGACGCTATGAGAGGTATAGGTGAAACAGCAATAAACAGAATGAAAGATAAAACATACTCTTTTAAAAGTCAAAATAAATTAAAAGATGTCCTAAAAGGCAGATCAACTAAAGGCGAAGGAAGCAAAATGTTTTCTTACGAAGGACTTGAGCCTAAGTATATAAAGCCAAGATTATCTGAAATGTTAAACTCTACTTATTGGCAAAAAGCAATAGATGCAGCAGATAATGCTTTAGAGACTGAACCTGATATGGAACAATACAAATTAAGAGACGATGTGTTCACTTATGCAAGAATAGGAAAAGCATCCGACAGATTAAAATCAAATAAAAGAAATGAGTATTTCTCTACTATAGGGGATCACGATTTCTACAGCAGAACACCCGAAAAGGGAGGAAGAATATCAAGTGAAACTATGGGAGAATCCCCAGACTTTTACAGATAATTCGTCAGCTACCCAGCAATATCTGGCCCTGACATCCGAAGCAGCTACCCACAGCCATGTGGCACTGCAACAAATGAGGTAATAACAATGGCGACAAGAATAAAAGGTGCGAGAGCAAACAAACCAAACGACTCCTTTGGAGTAGTTAATAATTCAAATCTTTACAAAAATAAATATCGTGAAGAAGTGGATAGAGAAGACGATGACGATGATGTACAAGCTCAAGACCCCACTCAAGAAGTGGCTACTCAAGAAGAGAGTACAAGTTTCGTAGAAACAAAACAAACTGACGAACACGATTACAAAAAACGTTATGATGATTTAAAAAAACATTATGACTCTAAACTTACTGAGTTTAAAGATGAACGTGAACAGTTGGCTAGTGAGTTAAAAGCAGTTAAATCTCGTGTGCAAGAATTACCACGAGGAGCAACTCCACCTAAAACATTGGAGGAGCTTGAAGAGTTTAAGGAACGTTATCCTGATGTTTTTGAAGTTGTAGAAACAGTAGCAGGTGTACAGACCGAAGCTAAGATTGCTAAACTACGAGAGGAAATCGAAGTTGTTAAAGAAAGGGAAAAGTCTCTTGAGAAAGAGAAAGCAGCCGAAGAATTAATTCGACTACACCCTGATTTTGGTGAGTTAAAATCCGATGAAAAATTTATCGAATGGCTCGATGATCAACCTGAACAAATTAGCAACGGTATTTATAAAAATAATATTGATGCTAAGTGGGCAGGCAAAGTCGTATCCCTTTATAAAGCAGAGATGGGCATATCTAATAAAAAACCTACTAAGTCTAACCAAAACGATGCGGCAGCTACGGTTACTAAGACTCAACCAAAAGAAGTTGCAACATCTAATCAAAAAGGAAAGATTTGGAAGATGTCTGACATCGCCAAGATGAAATCGTGGGAGTTTGAAAGTCTTGAAAAAGAAATCGATCTAGCACGAGCAGAAGGGCGAATAATCCAATAAACTAACCTCAAATAGAGGAAGGATACTAAAATGGCTTTTACTACAAGTTCAGGGTATGGAAATTTACCGTCAGGTAACTTCGCACCCGAAATTTTTAGCCAAAAAGTTCTTAAGTTCTTCCGTAGAGCTTCGGTGGCAGAAGATATTACTAATACCGACTATACTGGCGAAATTGAAAACTTTGGCGATACTGTTAACATAATGAAAGAACCAACACTCACTGTGTCTGCGTACCAGAGAGGTTCTGTTGTTAACCCACAAGATTTGGCTGATGATCAAATAACATTGACCGTTGACCAAGCCAATGCTTTTGCATTTAAAATTGACGACATCGAAGAAAGACATTCACATGTTAACTTTGAAGCGTTAGCAACTTCTTCAGGTGCATATGCACTAAAAAGAAAGTTTGATGCAAACGTTCTACAAAACCTGTCAGATGCCGCTGGAATTGCAGCTTCTGCAGTGTCAGGTACAACTTTAACAAATACTGCTGCGGCAGGTGACATAGGAACAGCTAATGCTCCTATCAACGTGGAGACAGACGACAACGGTATCAATATGATGCTTGCGATGGCTAGACTTCTTGACGATCAATCTGTTCCTGAAGAAAACAGATGGTTCGTAGCACCTCCGATATTTTATCAGAAAGCTTTTCAAGCTGGAAATAAAATAGCTGAAGTAAACATAACAGGCGACCAAACTTCTGCATTAAGAAATGGTTTAGCAACTGTTGGTACTTTAGCAGGCTTTAGATGTTATAAGACTACTGCCTTAAACAGCACTGGTGGAATTGACCAAGTAACATTAACAGATGCGTCAGCTACATTAGCTACAGATGCTTCTGAGAATATTGTTCTTGCAGGTCACATTTCTGCTATGGCTACAGCGTCTCACATCGCTAAGACTGAAGTGGTACGTTCAACTGAGTCCTTCTCTGACGTTGTTCGAGGATTGCATGTTTTTGGAAGAAAAGTCCTAAGACAAGAAGCAATTGTTCGTGGCGTTATAGATTTTGCATAGGGGGTATAACTAATGGCTACTGTTGATTTCACCATAACTGGTGGGGGAACTATAGGTCACCCTGCTCACGCAATCAGACCTTACATCGTTCAGTCCAAAATATTTGATGCTGCCGATACAAACCTTACAGCTAATGATGTCATCAAGGTGATTGATCTTCCTGACAACTCCATCGTTCTTGGTGGTTGTCTTGACGTTCTTGAAGCTGGTGGTTCTAGTGTGACTTTTGATGTTGGTTTAAGCACCGACATTGACGCTTTCTGTGATGGCGTTGATGGAAATGCTGATGCCATCTACAACTTTCACCCTACAGCTGCAGGTATCAATACTGTTATAGCCACTGATGCTATCCAAGTTAAAATCTTGGGTGCAGATTCTGCTGTAGTACGTTTCAGAGTTATTGCTTTGATTGCCGACATTGGCGATCCAACTGCAATGGTTCAAACTGCTGCTGTTCAGACAGGTGTCTAACAACTAAACTTGAGAGGGCAGGGCAACTTGCCCTCTTGACAATTACGGAGTAACAATGTCTAGCAAAGGTACAATGAAAGGTCACACCATAAGTGTCGGTCAGAAACGCCCAACCAAGTCGGGTGCAGGTATGACCAAGAAAGGTGTAGCTAAGTACAGAAGGGATAATCCCGGATCAAAGCTAAAGACAGCAGTTACAGGTAAAGTAAAGAAGGGTAGCACAGCTGCCAAACGTAGAAAGTCCTATTGTGCAAGAAGTGCAGGGCAAATGAAAAAGTTTCCTAAAGCGGCAAAGAATCCTAACAGTCGTTTGAGACAAGCTAGGAAGAGATGGAAATGTTAATAGAAATTAATTTTAGAATATTTAAAATACTAAACAAGATAAGCAACAGTTTTTATAGACGTTACGTAAGAATGTTACATAAATCTCAAGGGAGAGTTTGATGGAAAATATGGTGTTAGATGCTTGGAATGATTTATCCTACTTAGAGGGTGCGTTGTTTACTATGTGGTTATTTATTCTGTACTACGGTAAAGTATGGATTGATAGTAGGTTTACTAAAAAGGGATGCACATGTTCGCAGCGTTAATAGGTCCTATAGCTAATCTTGCAGGTTCTTGGATGAACAGCAAGGTAGAGAAAGTAAAAGCTGATGGTCAAGCTAAAGTAGCACAAGCCAGAGCTAAAGCAGTCGTTGCAGAGAAGGTAGCAACAGGTGAAGTCGCATGGGAGAAGTCTATGGCTGATGCCACAGACAATTCGTGGAAAGACGAGTTTGCTTTGGTTGTTTTACTTTTACCAGCAATACTAGTCTTCATCCCGTCATTTACAGAGTATGTAAGGACAGGCTTTGAGGTGCTTAACACTTTGCCAGATTGGTATCAATATCTTTTATTTATAGCTGTGAGTAGCTCTTTTGGAATTAAAGGGGTTGGTCAGGCAATGAAACTGATGGGGAAGAAATAATGAAGGGCGTAAAACATTATTTAAGGAACGGAACGTTGTACAAAGGTGCAACACACAAAGATGACAAAGGCAGAGTTATGTCTGGTGCTAAACACACTGCCAGTAGTAAGTTTCTATTTCACATGAAAGATTTGTCTAAATCAGCACAACTTAAAGCAAAGAAGGGTTAACAACAATGGCAATAGGAACACATAAGACTAAGTCTGGTAAAACAGCTAAGAAGGGTCTTTATTATAATATTAACCAGAAGAAGAAAGCTGGTGACAGTGCTTCTAAGAAGAAGTCAAGTATATCTCCTAAAGCATATGCCAATATGAAGGCAGGTTTTCCAAAGAAGAAAAAGAGTTAAACATGAAATATGACCGTGACGAACTAGTTAAGATGGTAGCTTTACACGAGGGGATTGTTCTCAACGTCTACCAAGATCATCTTGGCATAAATACAGTGGGGATTGGTCGTAATCTAGATGACAGAGGTATCACAGACGGTGAGCTTCTGTTTATGAACAAGACTATAGATGATGTCTACGATAATGGTCTTACAGAAGAAGAAGCCTACTATCTGTGTATGAATGACATAGCCATTGTAGAGAAAGAGTTACTAGACAGTAAGCCTGTCGTAAACCAACTTACCGATGTACGACAAATGGTACTTGTTGACATGGCATTTAATATGGGTGTTCCAAGATTAAAATTATTTAAGAATATGTGGATGGCGATAGAGAAAGTTAACTACCCTCTTGCTTGTGCTGAGATGTTGGATTCCAAATGGGCAAATCAGGTGGGTAAACGTGCAGTACGATTATCTGAAGCTATGAAGAATGGAGAGTGGATTTGACCGAAGAGAAAAAGAAGTGTGACACTTGTGAGTGTTACGAATGTGATACCGAAGAATGTAACTGTGACTGCCACAAGGAGGTAGAAGGAGTACCTGTGTGATTGAGTTTGTGTTAGTGTTTATGATGGGATTAAGAGTAGTAGACCAAACGCAAACCTTCCAAGATTTAGATAGATGCCTATACTTCGCAGAGAGATTACACAAACAACCTTCAATACCACAAAAGGAAGGACCTAACTTACAGATAACTGCATACTGCAAACCAATGAGGAAAAGATAATGGTAGTCGCTGAAATTTTAACGGGTATCGCATTAGTGCAGAAAAGCGTTGAGTTTATAAAATCAAATATTGGTACAGCAAACGACATTAAAGATATAGCTAAACAGATAGATGGCTTCTTTACTGGTGCTGATCAAATGAACAAAAAAGCTGGTAAAGGTTTGTCTATAGCAGAACAGTTTGGTTCAGTAGAAAATTCAGCCACAGATTTTATAGACCGTAAGTTACTTGAAGAAAAACGTGCAGAATTAAAAAATATGATCAATCTTAGATTTGGTCCTACTGCATGGGATGAGATCATAGCCGAGAGAGCTAACAAGATTAACGAAGTTAAAGAAGCACAAAGACTACAGAGGGTAGAAGCAAGACAGCACCAAAAAGAATTAATTGATACTCTACAGACTATAGGTATTATTTTTTGTATAATTGCAGTTTTTTTTATTGGTGTAGTTGTTACATTCAAAGCCTTTGCATACGAATACAAATCTAAAGACTACACAAGACAACAGAAAATACAACAAGGTAAGATAAAACAACCTCAATACACTCGATGCCTACGTAAGAAGATGGTTTCATATAAAGGTGGATTAGCTTGCATATATCAAGGTGCAGGCAGAACATTTGAGATCGAGTTTACTGACAAGAGCATAGGATGTCCTAGACAGTATCAATGTGTATACAATCCGGGAGGTTCTGAACCTAACATAGATGATGTAATGAAGAGTCTGAGAGACATAGCTAAATAAACTTCTTGCTATTTATACAATTTATGTGTATAATCAAACAACAGGGAGTTCACATGAAAAACTTAGCAGCACAAGCGTTAGCTTTCCAATATAAATTACAAATAGATAACGCATCAGGATTATTAAATAATAATAATGCACCGTTAAACAGTTTAGATGCAGCAATTACCGACATAGTGTTGGCAAATCAAAAGTTACAGTTACTTAACAAATTAGTAGCTGAAAGCAATCCTAAAGAGATTGATACCCCCGAAAGTAAGTAATACATGGCAAGCACATATCTTACGTTAGTTAATAATGTACTGAGAGATATGAACGAAGTGGAGTTAACAAGTTCTAACTTTACTAGTTCTAGAGGTGTACAAACTACCGTCAAAGACTACATCAACAGAGCTATATCTGATATACTTAACTCTGAACTAAACTGGCCCTTTACTAGAGCAGAGGGTGCAGTTGATGCAATTGCAGGTAAGCAACTATATAGTTTTGAATCTATAGCGTCTACTCTTAAGTACATAGACTACGACAATGTATTTCTAGAAGCAAAAGATTACATTGCAAATGGTGACTTTGAAATAGATGGCTCAGCTAGTATAACCAATTGGACTACAGTATCAGGTTCTCCTGCCGCAAGTTCTAAGTTTGGTAACACACTTTTACTTACTAGTGCAAAGGCAACACAAGAAGTAACTGATTTAATTGTAGGTAGGTCTTATACTATACTAACTCAGATAAGTGGTGCTACTCTTACTTTAGATGTGGGTACTAGTTCAGGTGGCACACAGACTAAATCATCCACCCTTACCATAGCAAGTGGCAACGAAGTCTTAATATCCCAAACAGTTTTTACAGCAACAGCAACAACTCACTATGTTACTTTTACAGAATCAGCAGGTTCTGCAGCTTATGTTAAGTTAGTGCAACTTATGGAAGACGTAACTGCTATACCTCTTAAGTACATATCTTACGAAGAGTACAACGAGAAGTACAGAGAACGAGATGCTAGACCTACTACAGATAAGTTTGCTGATCCAGAATACGTATACACAACATACAACAACGAATTAGGCTTGACTCCTATACCTGACACAAGCAATAGAACATTAAAGTTTGATTACTACGTAACAAACACTGATCTAACAGCTCACGGTGACACAGGCATAATCCCGACAAGGTTTGAACCAATAGTCAATGCTCGTGCAAAGTACTACACCTACATGTTTAGGTCAGATGTACAAACAGCACAATACGCCCTCAAAGAATACGAAGATGGTATTAAACGGATGAGGGTTGAACTGATAAACAGAAAGAATTACATGAGGGCAGTATAAGTGGCTGACTTAAGTGAAACCGCTGCATTTCCTTTTATCTGTGAAGGTGGCTTAGTTGCTAACCGTTCCACATTTATTATGCAACCCGGACAGGCTATACAGCTTGAAAACTTTGAGCCTGATATAGAAGGTGGCTATAGAAGAATAAGTGGCTACCGAAAACATATAGAACAGGTAGTACCCCACACTAGTTCAACTGACGAATCTGTCCTTATGGTCACTGCTTTTGCTAATAAAATTTTAGTGGCTAGAGGTGAAAAAATATTTAGTTCTGCTTCTACAAATTTAGGAAGAGGTCCTCTTAATGCAATAGCTCAAGGAACTGCAATGACAGGTTCAGGAACTATAACTGTAGATTCTACTGCAGGATTTAGTTCAAGTGGTACTCTACAAATTGACAATGAACAGTTTACCTACACAGGAATTACAGCTACCACATTTACAGGTGTAACAAGAGCGGCAAATAGCACAACTGCAGCAGCTCATTCTGCAACATCGGACACAGCACGAAACGTAGTATCAGAAAGTTGGACTGAAAGAGATACAGGTAGAACTAATGCAGGCAAGTATTCTTTTGAACGATTTAACTTTGATGGCAATGATAAGATAGTTGTTGTAGATGGTACAAATGCACCTACAGTTTTTAATACTTCTATTGCAGCCACAGACGTAAGTGAAAGTTCTGTAGCAGGTGCAAGTATAGCTGTTTCTTTTAGAGAACATATGTTTTATGCAGGCATGTCAAGCACTCCACAAGAAGTTGTATTTAGTCAACCATTTGATGAAGATGCTTTTAGTTCTGGCTCAGGTGCAGGTAGCTTTAAGGTTGATGATACAATTGTAGGACTTAAAGTTTTCCGTGATGGTTTATTTGTATTTTGTGAAAACAGAATATTTAAACTAACAGGAAACTCTAGTTCTGATTTTGCAGTGTCGTCTGTAACGAGAGACATTGGTTGCATTAATGGTAAGACTATTCAAGAATTTGCAGGTGATTTAATATTCTTAGGTCCTGATGGTTTGCGTACAGTTGCAGGTACAGCAAAAATTGGTGACGTTGAATTAGGTACTATAAGTTCTAACGTGCAGTCTGTATTCGAGGACAATATAACTGATGCGTCTGTGTTTGAGTCAATTGTTATACCTAACAAAACTCAGTACCGTTTATTTTTTAGTAAGCTAGGTGCATTAGAAAGTAGAACAGAAGGTTTGATATGTGTTTTAAAAGGGCAACAAAGTGGTCAAAAAGGTTACGAGTTTGCTAGATTAAAAGGAATTAAACCTGCTTGTACAGACACATTTATATCTACAGGTGATGTTCTTGTTTTACATGGGGGATTTGATGGGTACATATATAGGCAAGAAGAAGGATCAACATTTGACGGAGTTGCGATAAATGGAAAGTATCGTAGTCCTGATTTAACAATGAATGATCCGGGAATACGTAAGCATATGCAAAGGGTAATTGTAAACTATAAACCTGAGTCAGTTATTGATGCAGACCTTTTTGTTAGGTATGATTATGAAGCAGCCAATTCAGCACGACCATCAGCCTATCCTTTAGATTCAGAAGATATAGCAGGTATATATGGTGTATCAACTTACGGAACAGTTACATACGGAGGTCCTTCACAACCTTTAGTAAGACAATCAGTAGAAGGTTCAGGATTTGCAGTGGCATTAAGAGTAAACGATGGAGGTTCAACTGATCCTTATTCATTAAAAGGATTTCAATTGGAATATCAATTAGGAGCTAGACGTTAATGGGAGCAACGTATATAAGACAAGCGTCATATACTGACGGGGATGTAATACAAGCATCGGATACTAATAGTGAGTTTGATCAATTACTTGCGGCTTTTGCTGCTAGTTCAGGTCATACTCACGATGGCACTACTGCTGAAGGTGGCCCTATTACAAAAATGCTTGGTACATCTCTTACATTAGGTGATGGTACTGCAGGTACAGATATAACTGTAACATTTAATGGTGAATCAAGTGACGGTGTATTAAAATGGATGGAAGACGAAGACCATTTTAAATTTGAAGATGACATTGTTGTTGATAGCACAAAGAAATTATACTTCTTTGATGAGGGTGATGAATACATTCATGCTTCTGCAAATGGACAGTTAGATATAGTAGCAGGTACAGAAGTACAGATAGCAGCCACTACCATTGATATGAATGGTAATGCTGACATATCAGGTAACTTAGGCATAGGTGGTAACTTAACTGTTACAGGTACGACCACATTCAATGGTGGTACACTTACTCTTGGTGATGCTGATACAGATAATATTGTATTTGGTGGTGAAGTTGATTCTAATATTATTCCTGATGATGACGGTACTTATGATTTAGGTAGCTCTACAAAAGAGTGGAAAGATATATACATTGATGGTGTTGCATACTTAGATGCAATAAACTTTGATGGCACAGCAATCACTTCTACTGCAGCAGAAATAAACATAATTGATGGTGATGCAACTGTAGGCACAACAGCGATTGCAGATGGTGATGGTCTAATTATTAATGATGCAGGTACTATGAGAGTATCTACTGTTCAGACTTTAGCAGCTTACCTTGATGACGAAATAACTGCAATGCCTAACCTTGTAACTACAGCAGCTACAACAGTAGGTGCATTGAACAGTGGTTCTATTACAAGTGGCTTTGGCACTATTGATACAGGTTCATCTACAATAACAACCACAGGTTTAATTACAGGTGGTTCTTTAGATATAGATGATGTTGTTATAAATGGAACAACTATAGGGCATACAGATGATACAGACCTTATAACTGTAGCAAGTGGTATTGTAACTGTAGCAGGGGAAATATCTGTAACTACATTAGATATAGGTGGTACTAATGTAACATCTACAGCTACAGAGCTTAATTTACTTGATGGTGTATCAGGGTTAGTACAAGCTGACTTTACAAAACTAGCTGCAGTAGACGCAACAGCTACAGAACTAAATATTATGGACGGTGGTACTTCAGCATCATCAACTACACTTGCGGATGCAGATAGAGTTGTTGTTAATGATGCAGGAACAATGAAGCAAGTTGCATTAACTGACTTTGAAACTTATTTTGAATCTGCATTAGATACTCTATCAAACGTAACAACAGTAGGTGCGTTAAACTCTGGTAGTATTACAAGTGGTTTTGGTGCAATAGATAATGGCTCATCAGCCATAACAACTACAGGTACAGTTACATACGGTAATTTATCAGATGGTAGTATAACTATTACAGCGTTTGTTGATGAAGATAATATGGCATCTAACAGTGCTACTCTTGTACCTACACAACAATCTGTAAAAGCATATGTAGATTCACAAGTAACTGCACAGGATTTAGACTTTCAGGGTGATTCAGGTGGAGCATTAAACATTGATTTAGACAGCGAAACCTTAGACATTGCAGGTGGTACAGGTATTGATACTTCAGGTTCAGGTAACACACTTACAGTTGCTATTGATAGCACAGTTACTACACTTACAGGAACACAGACACTAACTAATAAGACTTTGACTACACCAACAATAACTACACCTGTAGTAAACACAGGATTGCAGTTAAAGAATGGTTCAACTTCAGCAGGATTTATAGAGTTCTTTGAAGATAGTGATAATGGTACAAATAAAGTGACAGTTATAGGACCTGCTTCTACAGCAGACGTTACGTTAACATTACCAAATGCAACAGGTACTATAGCTACAGGTGCAGATGCAACTGCTTTAGCTATTGCTCTTGGTTGATTTAAAATAAGGAAAAAGAAATGGCAAATACATTTAGATTAATAAACAATGCAGTGATGCCTAGTAGTGCAGGTACAGGTGATGCATTGTATACAGTAGGTTCAAGTAAAACTTCTGTTGTATTAGGATTAACATTATCTAATGTGCATACAGCACAAGTTACTACTACTGTTACAATTATAGATAGCAGTGCTTCTATTACATCAACCTTAATAAAAGATGCACCCATACCTGTAGGTGGCTCTTTAGAAATTATGGCAGGAAATAAAATAGTGCTAGAAACAACAGACGTAATAAAAGTAGATTGTTCAATAGCTGATAAAGTTAGTGCTACTATGAGTGTAATGGAGATTGATGTATAATGCCATATATAGGACAAAAACCTGCCGATATAATTGCAACTGCCGTTGACACAACTACAGGTACGTTTAGTGGTGTCGTAGATGCAGATGCAGGTATAACTGTAGACAACATAACCATTGATGGTACAGAGATTGATTTATCAAGTGGTGACTTAACTGTAGATGTTGCAGGAGATATTACTCTTGATGCAGGTGGTGGAAATATAATTTTACAAGAGGATGGAGTTTCTTTTGGTGAGTTGACTGACAATTCTGGTGGAGACTTTGATATTAAATGTCCAACAAATAATGCAGATATTCGTTTTAAAGGTGTTGATGGTGGTAGTACTGTAACTGCTCTTAGACTTGATATGTCAGAAGATGGTCATGCAACATTTAAAAATGGAGTAACCCTAACTGATGGCAACCTTGTAGTAGCAAGTGGTCATGGTATAGATTTTAGTGCTACTGGTGATGCTACTGGTATGACTAGTGAACTTTTAGATAACTATGAAGAAGGAACTTTTAGTGTAACTATAAGAGACGCATCAAGTGGTGGCAATACTGGTTCTGTATCACAAAACAATAAGTATACAAAAGTTGGAGATACTGTTTGGATGCACTTTAATCTTATTAATATCACTACTACTGGCATGACAGGTGGCAATACTCTTTTTATTACTGGACTACCATTTACACCTGCTAGTGGTTCTAATGGCTGTGGTTCAATCTTTTTAGATAGGTTTGATATTGACAACAATCGTTATCAAGTAAATCTTTTTCAAAACGCAGCACAAAGTTATGCAACAGTATTACAAAATGCAGATTTCGGTGCTAGTAGTGCTACTGGCTCTACAGCACCTGTTAGTCTTTTTGATAATGGAACTGCTGATTTATTTGGTACATACATGATTAAAGTTTAAGGAGAAAAAAATGGCAATAACAAAAACAGAAGAAATATCAAAAATTGAAGTCGTGCAAACTTGCATTATACAAGTGGCTATAGATGTGGTGATTAAAGAAGATGATGTAGAAATTAGTAGGTCAAGAAAACGTCACTCTATAATTCCTTGTGGGTATAGTAGACAAGCAGACAGCACTCCAAGTGATTGGGTATGGAGTGACACAGATATAAGTGGAGAGGATGCACAGGTACAAGCAATAGCAAATGTTATTTGGACTGATAGTGTTAAAACTGCATATAAAGCTAAGATGGAAGCACAGGGGTAATAATCAATGGCATACATAGGAGTATCTCCATCCAACGGAGTTAGACGAAAGCATACATACACTGCCACTGCAGCTCAAACAGACTTTACTGGTGCAGGTGCAGAAGGTATTACACTTGGCTATCTCGACAGTAACTACGTTGACGTATATCAAAATGGTGTAAAGCTAAGTGAAGCTGACTACACATCTACAAGTGGCACAGCTATTGTACTAGCTCAAGGTGCATCCGTAAGTGATATAATTGAGGTGGTAGTCTATGATGTATTTAGTGTGGCTGACACAGTAAGTAAATCAGCAGGTGGTACGTTTGATGCAGACGTAACCTTTGCAGATGGTGCAGATATAATCACAGCTTCAGCAGGAACATCTAACTTTAGAGCAGGTGTCAACGCAGGTAACTCTATTGCAAGTGGTGGTAATTATAATACTGTAATTGGAGATGAAGCAGGTACAGCTTTGACTACTGGTGATAGCAATGTGGCGATTGGATTTGAAGCATTAGCGACAGAAGATGCTAATGGATTAAACGTAGCAGTTGGATATCGTGCTTTAAAAACATTAAATGCTAGTGGAGCAGCATATAATACAGCAGTTGGTTACGATGCAGGTACAGCAATTACAACATCTCAATATAATACTATTGTTGGTGGATTAGCGGCAGATGCTCTTACTACAGGAAATGAAAATACTGCACTTGGTGTAGGTGCGTTAGGCACAGAAACAGCAGGAGATAGAAATGTGGCTGTTGGTAATGGTGCTTTAACTACACAAAATACTACTGGTGGTGGAGATATTTATAATACAGCAGTTGGATATTCAGCAGGAACAGCAGTAACAACAGGAGTTAACAACACCTTAATTGGTGGTCTTGCAGGTGATGCTCTGACTGATGCTGATGACAATATTGCTATTGGTACTGCTGCTTTAACATCAGATACTAAAGGAAGTAAAACTGTTGCTATAGGTAAGGGAGCTTTGCAAGTTCAAAACTTTACTAGTGCAACAGATAGTTATAACACAGCCGTTGGTGATAGTGCAGGACTAAGTGTAACTACAGGAGTTAGCAACACACTAATTGGAGCTTCAGCAGGTGATGCACTTACTGATGCAGACTTCAATGTGGCAGTAGGGCATCTAGCACTAAGTGCTGACACACTAGGAAGTAAGTCAGTTGCTATTGGTGAACAAGCATTAACAAACCAAAATTTTACAAGTGCCACAGATGCTTATAACGTAGCAATTGGTAGATTAGCAGGAGAAGCAAACCTTACTGGTGAGCAAAATGTTTTTATAGGTGGTTTAGCAGGTGATGCTTCAAATACCGACCACAACACATTTGTTGGATTTAATTCTGGTGGTGCAGTAACTTCTGGATTTAGAAATTCATTCTTTGGAAAAGATAGTGGTGATGCAATGACCACAGGGGATAAGAATATAATTATTGGTTCTTATGGTGGTAATGAAGGTGGCTTAGACATAAGAGCATCAGACCAAAACATTGTAATATCAGATGGTAATGGTAATCCACGAATGATTACTAATTCTAATGGATTTACAACACTAACTAATGACAGATCTCCTACAGCATCAAGACTAGGTGCGGCTAATGCTCACGTTATTCATTCTCATTCATCAGGTAACATAATGTGTTTTATAGAAAATACATCAGATGACCCTAGAGGAATGATGTTTGATTTTTCACAAGCTGCTCCTGATAATAATACAAACTTTTTTATGAAGTTTGAAGATAGTTCAGCAGAAAGAGCATATATTTATTCAGATGGTGATATGTATAACCATGATGGAACTTTTGCACAAATATCAGATACAAGAATAAAAGATAATATAACAGATGCCAATGCTCAATGGGATGATATTAAGGCAATGAGATTTGTGAATTATCAAAGAAAAGATGACATTAGACAATATGGTGCAGACAAAGCCAAAGTACAACTTGGTTTGATAGGTCAAGAACTTGAAGCAGTAAGTCCTAATCTTGTAAGAAGTGTAGACCCAAATAAAGGTGATATTATTGGTTCTTCTGAATTTGGAACTTTGTATGAAGATGGAGATGATATTCCAGAGGGCAAAGAAATAGGTGATGTCAAAGAAATAAAAGATAAAGTAAAAGGTGTTGCATACTCAATACTCTACATGAAAGCAGTTAAAGCATTACAAGAAGCTATGACAAGAATTGAAACATTAGAAGCTAAAGTAACAGCATTAGAAGGATAAACAATGGCTAGAACAGCAGAAGAAATAGCACAAGCACATAAGGCTTGTTTAGATGGAGCAGATACAATCAATGTTGTTATTGCTACCCACAACAAAGGCAGTGATGCAAGTGATGGTAGTGGAGATACTAAAGCAGACTTTGCACATGACATGACACATAATGAGAAGAAAGCAAGAGTTGCTCGTAGTGTTGGTTATCTGAAATATCAGAAGGCATTGACTGATTGGGATAAAGAGGACTTTACAGTTATTGATAAAGCCATCAAAGATGCAGATACATTTACAGGATAGGAAATAAACAATGACCAAAGCAGCAGAATTAGCAAAGATGGGTGAAGTCCTAACCAATAGTCAGATTGGTGGCAGACGTAATATGATCTACAATGGAAATTTTCAATGCTGGCAAAGAAGCACCTCAGAAACTGGGTTAGGTACTGCTAGTGGATATTTTACTGCTGATAGATGGAGGATTAATTTAGGTGGAACGTCAGCAGGTCGTTTTACTATGAATAGAACTGCAGGTGACCCAGATGGTTTTAATTATGGTTTAGTTATAAATTGCACAACGGCAGATACTTCTATTGCAGCAGATGAACAACTTCGTATAAATCAAAGATTTGAGGGACAAGATTTACAACATTTGAAAAAAGGTACGTCAAGTGCTGAACCTACAACAATATCTTTTTATGCAAAGATTGTAGGAAGTGCCACAGACTTTGTGGTCGAACTACAAGATAATGACAATACAAGAAGCATATCTAAAATATTTACTTTTACAACAGATTGGGTTCGTTATTATTGGACAATTCCCGGAGACACAACTGGAGCATTAGATCAAGATACAGCTATGTCTATGACACTAAACTTTTGGTTGCATGCAGGAAGCACTCATACAAGTGGCACATTAAACACAAATTGGAACTCAAGAACAAATGCTAATGTAGCAGCAGGGATTGATTCTATATTTGCTAGTACAAGCAATGAGTTTTATCTTGCAGGAGTGCAATGGGAATTAGGATCACAAGCTACAAACTTTGAGCATAGGTCATTTGGGGAAGAACTAGCTTTGTGTCAGAGGTATTATTTTCAAAAGATTAAAGGAAATGATGAACCAGTAGGGGTTTGCGTATATAAAAATAGTACTCAATTAAGAGTAAACGTAGAATTTCCCACAGAAATGAGGTCAGACCCTACTGTAACCACATCAAATTCAACAGACCATTTTCAAGCAGAAGGCACAGCAACTGATAATTTTGATGGAAATTGGACAAGCGTACAGACATCAACTACAAGTGGTATGGTTTATTCTAATACTAATGTAAGTAGCACTCAAGGTGAAGCGGCGGCAGTTCGTTCAAACAGTGCTGATGCACGATTAGCATTTAGTTCGGAGTTATAATTATGAATATTCAATCTGTTAAAAAGAATGTTTTAGATGGTGAGCTTGTAAGCTATCAAGTAACTCAACAAGATAGTAATCTTGTTTTATCTGTTCCACTATCTTCTGACAACACAGACTACCAAGCAATCCTTGAATGGGTAGCTGAAGGCAACACAATAGCAGAAGCAGATTAAGGATGAAAATGAGTATGCAACCTGAACTAAAAGTACAACTAGAATTAGATGCACACGAAAAAGAATGTGCCATCCGTTATCAAGCAGTCAATGATAAACTAGAAGCACTAGACAAAAGAATGTGGCGAATAGAAGCTATGTCTATGGTGGGAACTTTAGGTGTGGTAGCTTTGGTAGTCGCAATAGTAATGAAGTAAGGATAGAGTATGGCAATAGCTTCAACAATAAAAACTGACAAAGATTTAACAGATGAGATAGGCAGACTTGCTGGAGGACAACAAGGAAATGTTCCCGAAGTAGATGCTGTAAAGCAGACTATAACAACTAATGATAAGACATTAGACACAACAACAGGTAAAGTGCTAGGAACTGATCCTACTGCCGCAACAGAAAAAGCTTCTACCACTGGTCTTACTGTAACTGCTCCAACAGCAGGAAGTGCTGATCTAGGTCAGGTAGCCTCTACTACAAATATAGGCGACACGGGTACAGCAACAGCAGCACAAATTACTCCTGCAGGTGACTATGTAGATATGACAGGAGTTGAAGGGCAAGTAAGTTCAGGTTCTCTTGCTACTGCCGCCACTCAAGAATTAGACCAAAAGGCAACAACTAAATATCAACTAGAACAACTACTGTCTAGTGTAGAAGATGGAACAGAAATGCCAGCGTGGGCATCCCCTGCAGTCAGAAAAGTTGGTGCAATCATGCAGGCTAGAGGTCTTGGTGCATCCAGTATGGCTTCTGCGGCTATAACCCAAGCTGTCATGGAATCAGGGGTTGTTATTGCACAACAAGATGCGAACAAATACGCTACGATCCAGTTGCAAAACTTAAACAACCAACAACAAACTGCTTTATCAAATGCTGCTACCTATGCGTCAATGGACAGAGCAAACTTATCTGCAAGATTACAAGGAGCAGTGACTAATGCTCAAGCTCTATTATCTGTAGATACAAAAAATTTAGATGCAAGACAGCAGTCAGGTACAATTACTTATAATGCCATGACTCAAAAGTTATTTAAGGATGCAGCAGAAGACAATGCAAGAAAACAGTTTAACGCTAAGAACGAGCTACAAGTTGATGAGTTCTTTGCTGAACTAGAAGCACAAGTTGAGACAGCGAATAAGAATCGTGTATCAGCTATGAATCAATTTAACGCTGGCGAAGCAAATGCACAAAATCAATTTAACGCTACGGTTGCAGACGCTAGAGATAAGTTCAATGCCAACATGCAATTTGCAGTAGATCAGTCCAACGTAAATTGGAGAAGGCAAGTTAACACAGCCAATACAGCCACCCAAAATGAAACTAACAGAATTAATGCACAAAATTTATATAATGCAAATCAAAATGCACTTAACAATCTGTGGCAAAGATACAGAGATAACGCATCTTGGAACTTTCAAAAGGGAGAATCTTTGTTGCAAAGACAACACGAGGTTGGTATAATGGCTATGGAGTTTGCAAATTCTAAAGAACTTTATTCTAAAGAACAAAAAGATAAATTTGCATCTGGCGTAGGCAATTGGATTGCACAATGGATGAATAATTCTGGTGCTGCAAAAACTACCACATAAAATAGAGGTTAAGTAATATGTTTGATTTGTTAAAGACGGCAGCTCTTTGGGTTGCAGATTATGTTATGGATGATGATCCGTCAGACCCTAAATACAGCGACTTTGCTCCATCTAAGAAATCATCAAAAAGTTCTTCGTTTCTTGATTTTGATTTTCTAAAAAGTGGTGCTAAAGCGTATGTGGATATGTCTGATAAAAGTAAGAAAGCTCCATTTCAACCTACCCCTATTCCTAGACCTCGTTCAATAGGTCAATTAACAAGAGGTAATCCTTCTAAAAACTACAGGGCCCCTGACCCAATAAGAACAGGGTATCAAAATGCAGACATGAGATCAGCCATGAGAGCATTAGCAAATCCTGCTAACAGACAAGTAGCACAACTTATACCCTACAATATGATTCAACCTAAAGGTAAATCAAAAGCTACTATAGCAGTGGGAGCTACAACTTTAGGAAACAAAATAACATGATTGAAAAACCACAGCCACAAGCAGGTAGTATGGAAGCAATAGACGATTTTGCTGCTGCTCCTCCCGGACACTCACTAACAGAGGACAATTCTAAATGGGCATGGGGTAGACCACCTCAAATGGTTGATCCTGAACAAGTTCTACAAGATGCTATTGACTCTCTAAAAGACGGTAAAACTCAACTTGAAATGGTTAAACTACTTATGGTAGGAGCATCAGTAGAGATGCTTGTAGAGGGGTATTTGTTTCAAGGATTTCAAGATGGTAAATTTACACCTGACGTTGGTTTACTTATTAAAGCACCTTTGTCTTTTTACATAGCCAGTATAGCTGAAGAAGGGAATATACCTTACAGATTTTTTGAGAACTCAGATGCTCTTGAACAAGGTGTTATGGATGATGATACATTTATGCAAATGATGAAAGATAACAATCCTAAGATGTTTGATTACATAAGAGAATCTGTAAACGAAGGAATTAGAGCTGGTAAAAATTTAAAGAAGCCAGACGAAAGTTTTATGGATTTAGATGAAGGAGATCAAGAATAATGTTAATGAGTTTAATAGGTGGTTTTCTTAACGCTGACGCTGAAAATATGAAAGAAACTAGGGCGTATAAGCAGAAACAACAAGAGAAAAAAGATTTGTTACAACAAGAGTTAGATAAAGAAGAAAGAGCATGGCTTAGAGAAATAAAAAAAACAAATTATAATAACTATAATACTCAATATAATAACATGCAAAAAGAGATAATGTCTGGTAATATATCCACCGTAAAAGGATTAGGCATACTCAACCAAGCAAACCAACAGAGTATTTTGAAAAGTGGAAAACCTGTGTTTGCTTTAAACAGTCTTATAAAACCAATAAAAAAAGCTGAAGAAGGACACCAAACTATAGCTGGATTTAAAATGTATAGTTTGTTTGGTAAGGGCAAAAATAACACTTGGGAATCTGCTAGAGCAATGGTAGGAGATTTTGATAGACTAGGAAATGACCCAGATTTTTTAAAAAAGTTTAATGCTGCTCCTGATGAAGAAAGAGAAAAATTAATACAATTTTTTAAAGGTTCTCACTTAGCTTATACAAGTCAATATGATAAAAATACAAAAAAAACAAGTGCTGATTTAGGGGTTACTCAATCATTTCCTAATTTAGAAGTATTAGAAGATGGTAGTAACAAAGGATTTAATTTAGTTAGAAATACTATTTTAAATTCTAACCCTTCTGACAAGTCAATAAATGATATTACATTTAATAATATAGCTAAAGCTTACAATGGAGAAGAAGAACTTAATGTTGCATTTAGTATTACAGAAGGGAGTGAAGTAACTGGACACTATATAAGTGGCATGAGTGAGCAAGGAAAAGTTAATCTGGCTAAACTATCTAAAAATTTAAAAGTAAAAGACTCGGTTAAAACAGGTGTTGCTTTTCAAAAGTTTTTAGGTCCTATTCCTAATTACGGAACAAAGAAATTAATACCTGTATTTCAAGCGTCAGTTGCATACGCTAGCATAGATGGTATTGATGGGTTAGACCCAGATGCAAATAACCTGTATAGCATGAGTCCTAAAGATGCTGTAGATTTATATAGAAAAATACACAAAAATAAAAACGTAAAAAACCAAAGAGAAGTTGTGTTAGCTATGGCCCCTTACATGAATGTATCAGGCGTAGCTATTTCAGGAACAGTATCAACAGGAGCAGGCGATGCACCAACTCAACAGACAGCACAAAGCTATGCTGAACGAGCAAATGGTGGTACAAAACTTAAAGACATATTAACTCAACATAATGATAGTAAAGTTGTTGTAGCTGGGATAGATCAAGTTGCTGGTTTAATAGCTGCTAATAATAAAACAGGTGCTTTCAACACGCTTTACAAAAATGTAGTGGGTACTTTGAGTTTAAAAGAAGGTTTTTTAGGTGACCTATTAACTGCTGATACCAAAATACTTGCAAGTGGTTTAAATGCTACCTATGAAATGGAAGATGGAACAAAAAAGATAGGTGTTACATCTGACTTTATAGAGAAATATCAAAAGGGAATAACTAATTCACCAGATCAACTTACTGCACAACTAGAAGCTTTAAGAATAACTCTCGCTTTTAAAATGGCTCGTGCTGCTGATCCCAGTGGAAGATTATCTAACCAAGACATTGAATTGCAGTTACAAAAACTTGGTGGAGGATTTACTACTCCTGCACAAGCACTAACTAAATTACGAGTTGTCAGGGAAGAATTTCAAGCACAAGTAGATGCTACCGAAGTGTATGCACAGTATGGAAGAAGTCCGGGGTTTCTTACTAACAGTCAAGTAAAACAATTTGATGCTGCAATTGTAGCACAACATATAAGAAAAACAGCTTTTGCTTACAAAGGTGAAGGACAATTATTATCTGAACAAAGTACACCTGAAATAGACCCAGCTAATATGATTGTATCTCAAGGGTTTAAAGGAGTATATCATGTCAGAGGTAAACTAGGCTATTTTACAA
>Ga0196887_1000395_pt1 | contig 21517 bp, 23 predicted proteins | sample VirMetDEL_Mar_31_FD_169094 | JGI IMG/M metagenome (GOLD analysis project Ga0196887, IMG submission 169094) | Aqueous microbial communities from the Delaware River and Bay under freshwater to marine salinity gradient to study organic matter... | ecosystem: Environmental > Aquatic > Marine >... | reverse complement strand
CTTTATTTCCAACCTTGCCCCCCTTAAGGGGAATAAGTCTGCCGTCAATGTTCTTAGTGCTTATCTCATATATGTCTCTTCCTTCTCTACTAGACTTACGAGCATGACAACTGTTACACATACTTTGATGATTCCTCATGTCCCACATATCTCCTCCGATCCTTACTGGTATGATGTGATCCACCATCTGAGTCTTACCACCACAATCTACACATTGCTTATGCTTTGATCTATACTCTTTGCTATAGTATCTCCAGTCTGTGCTGTGGTACTCTGACTTATCATAGTTAGACTTACGGTTACCATTTGATCTTGGTTTAGTGCGTCTAGATTTCTTATTCATGCTAGGCATATACTATATTCTATATTGTTGTATATCTTGTGCAGCTTGAGCAATTGAGTCACATCTATTTATTACTGCTTTCATTATACTTTTTTTTTATTAACAATACACAAATATAGTTATTTATACTTACATATTATGATGTAATCTTAACTAATGTGTGCTATCTATGTTGTGGGATCTATGTTGTGGGAACTATTGGGTCTTCCCACAAAACCATCCGCAACCATGCGCAACCATGCAAACGCCTTATATATATAGGTTTGTAGTTATTGGTTGCGCTTTATGCACTTTTGGTTCTGTTTTTCTACGACCCCCTTAGAATCTATTATGTATATATATATTTATATAGGTACTATATTATATAACTCTTTATAATAAAAGAATAACAACAAGAACAACAGTAAGATAAGAGGTAGATATATAAGGCGTTTGCATTGTTGCACTAGATCAAATGTACTAGCGCAACCATGCGCAACCAGCGCAACCAGCTAAAACGGCATACTATCGAGCGAATCGTCAACATTATCGGCGTTATCATCAAAGATATTAGTGTAAGATGTAAGGTTAGGGTCTACCCTTTTTATCCTCCAGCAAGTAACCACATTGTTATTTCCAGTCACATCCTTAAACCTCTGACGCTTACCTTTAATAAAACCAATCTCACGCATTTTAACGCCTATAAGTTGTCCAGTACACTCGTATCTGAACATGGTCAACAACTCCTTAACCTCATATGTCGTCGTCAAATGATCGTCAGACACTTCGTAGTTTTCAATTAAAAAGTCCTTAACTAGATCAACCTCTTTCATTTCGTCCCTTGTAGATAGATACTCCATTTCTTCGCTTGTTGTCATCGTTAACATGGTCTTATCTTTCGAATCATCATATAAGTATTTCAGTTCAGCCCACAACAAATCGATACCATCTTTCATGATCTTATCAAATGCTATTTGATCCCTATTGTCAACCTTAAGCGGAAATACCCTTCTATTATCCCTCTCGTCGCTCCCTAAGACGTTTTCATCGTTAGTCGTGGCACATAGTACCGCATAACGTCTGTGCGTGTCTGTACTGCGCTGATATGGAGCCCTAAAGGTTAACGTCTCAGAAGATAGTACCGACTTGATCCAGTCTTTGTCTTTTGAGCCTGTTCCAGTTATATCGTCACGCAGCACCAAGATATTTTCGCACATCATCGCTTTTGCATCCTCATCCTTGCGAGGAAAGTCTTTAATAGTAATAAAATACTTATCTAAAGATTTGGGCAGTAGGTTTTTCATTAGATAGGTCTTTCCGTTTCCCATCTTTCCAGTAAGTACTAACATTAGTTCGGCCGCTGATACTTGATACGCCGATGTAATAAACTGGAGCAACCATTTTGTAAATAGCCCTAAACATAAATTCTTTTCTTCTTCGTTTTCAAATTCTACATTAAGCGAGTTAAACAACTTGTATATAGTAGATTTATTATCTTTTGGTTGTACTGGTTCCAGCGAGTCAAAATAAGAAACGAAAGGATGATATGAAGGCAGACGGTCGGATTCCAGATAATCATAAACGAACTGTTTTGATACTCTCGGATTATTTTGTACGATATCTAGATAGATAGAAACATAATCCCTTTCCTTTAATTGAACTAAATTTTTATTTTCAATACGCCCAGTCATCTCGTTAAGAATCAAACCGATCTTTTCGACATGGCTTTCAATAATTTCGTATTGTTTATTATCTGTCTTTGAATTTTGTTTCTTAAAAGCATCCTTACCAGCATTAATGATCTGCCTTTGATCTGTAGCATCTGTAGAGTAAGCGGATAGATCAATGGCTAATAAGTCAAGGATATCATCATGAGACGCATTAGGAAGATCGGAGTACTTATCTTTAATCCGCTTGATTAGACTAGTCGCATTGTTATCCCACGGCTCTCCGTATCCTTCATCAGATAAGTCTTTAGCATTTAGCGCAAGATTAGATTTTGATGTATCACCATAACGAGCCAAGCATCGGACAGCAGATGGGCTATATGGTTTCTCTGGCTCAAATGCGGTAGAAGAAGAAAACACTTTAAAAAGTCTTTTTTCTTTGTGGAAATTGCCGCTATACTTAGAATCAGTCTCACCAGATCGTAACCAGTATGATCTTTGATTATCCTCGTATACGAAGGAGAAACCTATTTTATCTAGTTCATTGATCCAATCCTCCTTAGCATTATAATCAGCCCAACTGGTGAGCCTATAATTCTGATCTGTTCTAGGCACATACTCAGGCTCTAGCTTCTTCATGCTTGGGGATAGATACTCATTGTAGTCTTTAGCAATAGAGAAGATAGCTTCTCTATCATACCTACTCCACTTAGGAATGTATTCCAAGGAAGCTCCATACATTACGGTATACTCTGGAGATGGTGGAGCGATAACATAACCACCTTGCCCACGTGTTTCGATTCTTACTGGTATAACATTATTAGATTTTTTCTTTTGTGCCAATTTTAGATTTCCGCACTTAACTCCTTCTGGAGGGTTAGCCATATCAAAGTCATTACGGAAGTAGATATGATATCCTTTTTTAGTCTTAACTGTTAAGATCATTTGACCTTGACCATCGAAGTAATTAAGTAAGGAATCATAGAACATTGGGAAGATACTGGCGTCGTCTATATCTATCACTTCAAGGTTGCCACTTACTGCTCCAGTAACTATTCCGATCTTATCAGATGTTCCGAAGTACTTAACTACATCACTATCATCCATTTTATTGACTTGGTATGCCTTCCATGTTGGCATTGCTGGTCTTTTGTCTCCCAAGCAAGGAATAACAGATAAACCATTAGATATATATTGTGTTGCTGTGCTTTGTCTTATCATAGTTTTATTTATTTTCTTATCTGTGTGAAATTAATTGGGGTGGTTTGACGTATAACGTAATCATCTAAGATTCGTTCGATTAGGTGCTTTAAGTTAGTCTCCTTATGAGCAGCTATGATTGATAATTGCTTTTTGAGAGTTGGATCGAGGTCTATTAATTTTTTCATTGTTAATCTTCTTTAAAAAATAAAATAAAAAATAATACTGTTAAAACTACTTGGATAAATAAAATCATAATGGCCACTTTTCGATAACTTGATGGATATGTGCGTCTCTGCTGCCTTTTTGTATATTGTCTGGTCTAGTATAGTAAGACTGGGTAATATCATCTCTTTGTGATGACTTAGTGTCTTTATATAACTTATTTTTACAACAGTAATTACCTACTGTATAGTACTTAACTCCTATATGAGCAGCCATCTGCTTATGAGTCATATAAAGGTAATTATCTTTAATATACTGCCTTGCTTCATCAGATAGTGACTTATAATAGTCTAACTTTAATCTGCGAAAAACAGATCGTATAGTATTGGTTGCTCGATCCAAATCCTTGGCGATCTGTGCAGCTGGCATAGACATTCTATTGTCCATTATATACTTTAGCTCTTTATTGGTGAGCTTTTGTCTTTTATTTTTTTTCATGTTATTTTTTTATTGATTATTAATTATGCGCCCATATTAATGATGAACCATATAGCTAGAAATATTGTTATAAATAATTTTTTCATAATTTATTAAATTTAAAGTGTTCAGTTAATATCATACCCTTCTCGTTCATCAAATGACCATATGCTCTGTATGCCGCTTCGTACGTTATATTGTGAAGTTGCACCAGCTTATGAATATGGATTTCATTAGTTGGGAATTTTAATTTTGATCTACTTGCCATTTGTTTTTTTTTAATTAGATAAAAGCAGCAGATTGGACATTTCGACCTATCCAACCTGCCTAGAAAGAAAACTACATTAATCAATCTCAATGATTAATAAATGATTTCGATGCAATATACAACCAATAATATATACGGTGTATACTTTTATGCTATTTATTTTAAATTTAATTGAAATGATACCGCATTCCCATGATTAATTCTGTGTCGTCTTCATTGATGCACCATATGATAAGTTCCTCATAGAATTTGTACTCTACACTATTGACTATATATGCCTCCATAATTTATTAAGTTTTTTAATTGTTAACTACAAACATACAATAAAGTATTATATATTTGCATCAGTAATTAATATTAACAGTAATGGAAAAAGAAACATTTCTCAGATATACATCAATGATCAGTCCTTTTATTAAGTGGAGCGAAATCGCTGATAGCTCTGGTCTATCTAAAGTCACTATATCTAATTACATCAATGGTAAAGGAGATTGTTCCATCACTAGAGAAGTTATCGCTTACTACGGATGGAGAGCGGTCAAGCAGAAGCAGAAAGAGATAATATTGATCAAGCCAATTAATGAAATGGAAAAAATATGAAGAAAGTAAACAATATCAACTGGAGACTAACACCCAATGAGTCAAGGATAATCATATCTTATGATAATGAATTCGGCAAACATATTGTATTAACGCCTAATTACAATAGCGTGTACGAATATGCAGCTATGAACAATCATCTAGATTGGTACGAAGATAGATTAGTTGATGGTGAGGTTATTACTAAGTATTTTTCTATAACATTCCAGCAGCTATTGTATGACGATCTTTTGTCTAAGAGGTTGTTTAAAGATTACTTAAAAAAAGAACAAAAAAAATATTCTGCCTACAAATTGGTTTAATTTTGACTTTTACGTCAATTGCGTGTGTATATAACCAAAAGAGGAAGCGGAATACTGGTCTAAAAGTAGATCAACGGAGTGGCCTTATGGGTTTGGCTGCTCCATTTTCTAAACAAACAATTAATTATATAATATGAGTGAATTAACAAAAACAGATAATACTGCACCAGTAGTATTTAATCCATCATCTCTAAAAAGTCTAAACTTGTCAGAATTAGAGGTCAGCCAAGTATCTGATAATTCAAAATACTGGAGTCCAATAGAAAAAGGTGAGGAGAAAAGAGTATTCTTCGATTCAATGTCAGCAGAATCTATATCAGACGTAGAGACAGGTGAGGAGAAACTACTTCCTACTGTACACCTATGGGAGCAGACCGCAGATGGTGAGATATCTAGAGTGTCTAATAGTTCAGCTAGGTTGGTTGGTTTATTTGAGCGGATGAACTACAGACAAGGCACTCCGTTAAAGATTACATTCAAAGGAAAAGAAAAGAATAAGAATAACGCATATCAATCTGACTCATGGGATGTGAGGCAGTTACATCCGAAAAAGTAATTTTCCATAGTTTTAGTTTAGTATTTTGCGGCTGGGTTTTGTGGGTATCATCCAGCCGCTTTTTTTAATCATTAAATATAAATAACATGGAATTTCTAGAGTGGGTATATGTTAAATATGATGGCCACCTTAATGGTCATGTTATGAATTTAACTGAACCTATCAAAATTAAAAATAGCGATAGATTTGTAAGGGTGAAAGCAAGGGAATTGGATATTGAAGGTCTTATCATTAAAGTAGACTGCATACAACATGGCAACTAATAATAAATTATGAACACAAATATAAACCTATCAGAGATGGTCACAGATGAGCCGATCCTCACCGCTGATAGAGTAGTAGATAATACTGTTACATATCATTTTAGCATAGCACAGAACACTCCAGAGTGGGATGAGATAAGGAAAGGTAAGATAACGGCATCACCAGCTAAGTGCTTACTAGTATCATCGAATCTAAAGAGTGGCAAGGCTGCATCTGGATCTGTCGGTCGATTAGCTAAAGGTGCAGTAACATACGCAGAGAAGATCGCCAAGCAACGATATAGCCCTCACGCATCAGATGGCGACTTTAAGTTCTACTCTCAAGATATGGAGCGAGGACATGAGACAGAAGCAGAGGCAGATCGATTATTCCAAGAACGTACTGGAGTCAAGACACACGAGGTAGGCTTCCTATCTAGACAACTTAAAGAGGTAGATAGGTTGATAGGTTGCTCACCAGATAGAATCATAATGGACGAGGAAACGTCCCTCATCAAAAGCGGGTTAGAAATGAAATCTGCTAATTCTGATATTCATTGGTCGAGATTACGCAATCCTCAACTGTTAGTTGACGACCATATGGCTCAGGTGCAGTTTCAGATGTTTATATCTGGCGCAAGTAGCTGGTATCTGACAAGTTATAATGCTAGTTATGACAAGCCAGAGGATAGACTTATAATATGTAAGATACTAAGAGATGATGCTATCATTGATCGCTTTCGCAATCAAGTAATTGAGATGGAGAGTTACATTAATGATGTTTTGTTCGACATCAATCATTTATCTGACATAGAAAAAGTATGGTAGAGCTTAGAGAATACCAAGCTCAGACAGTAGCGGATGGATTAGAGTTATTAAATAAACATAAGATCGTATGCTTATCAATGGAGGTCAGAACTGGTAAGACATTGACCGCTCTGTCATTAGCTGAGAAGTATGGTGCAGTTAAGGTTCTTTTCGTATCAAAAAAGAAGGCTATAGTAGAAGGGTCGATCAAAAAAGACTACGAGTTACTCAACCCCAATTATAAGATAGTATTCTGGAACTATGCTTCGTTACATAAGGTCTACGGATCATTCGATATTGTTATTATAGATGAAAGCCATTCGATTGGTGCTTATCCAAAACCAAGTAAGCGAGCTAAGATGCTCAAAGACATATGTAAGAATACTCCTATCATCTATTTATCTGGGACATTTACTCCAGAGTCTTATAGTCAGTTATATCACCAATTATGGATATCATCTTACTCGCCATTCAAAGAGTATTCTAACTTTTACAATTGGGCTAAAGATTACGTCAATATTGTAAAAAAGAGAATAGGTATATACATGATTAATAACTATGATGCAGCTATCAAAGAGAAGATAGATATAAAGACTAAGCATCTATTCTTATCGGTCAGTCAAGAGGCCGCTGGGTTCAATCAACCAATAGAGGAGTTATTCCTAGAAGTACCTATGAATGAAGCACAGAAACAGATGATTGCTGACATAGATATGCGAGGTTTTACATCCTATGCTGGAGACTTGTGTATACCAGCCAATGGCGCAATTAAGTTATCAAAGAAAGCACAGATAAGTGGAGGAACTTGTATTATGATAGATTTTAATACTGCTATAGTATCTATGAATAAGGTTAATTTTATAGCTGAATATTTCAAAGGTCAGAAGATAGCTATATTGTATGTGTATGCAGCAGAAGGTGATCTACTCAAGTCAAAATTCAATAACTGGACATCTAATGAAGATGTATTTAGAGCAGACGATGATAGTGTATTTATCGCTCAGATAAGGTCTGCTCGTGAAGGTGTAGATCTATCCAGTGCTGATTGCTTAGTGATGTATTCAATAGATTTTAGTGCCACTAGTTACTTCCAAGGAAAAGCGAGGATACAAAGTAAGGATAGAACCAAACCAGCGAAATTATATTGGATTTTCTCTGAACATGGAATAGAGAAGTATGTATATTCAGCAGTCAGTAGGAAGAAGAATTTTACTGCCAGCTATTATCAAAAAATCAAATACCACTTATGACAGATACAGGAATGAGCGAAGGAGCGATACAAAAGGTAATCGCTAACAAATTAAGGAAAGCAGGATTCCTTGTGACGACAATGCCAGCACCATCTGGATGGCCAGACATAAGAGCTTGGGGTAAAAATAGAACACTCGCAATTGAGGTAAAGAGAAAAGGCAAGCTACCCTCTGAATTGCAAGATGTCTTCCTTAACAAATTCAAAGAAGCAGGAGTAGAGGTCTATATAATGGATGATACTTCGAGTATTAATGATGTGATTAAGCTAACAGAGGCAGATATTCTATATGCTAGATTGAAGGAATTATAATGCACTAAGTAGTAGGTTATACTTAGTGCATCGTATTTAATACAAAAGTAATATGTCAAAGAAAACTAGAACAAGACTCAAACCAATAGAGGCAGAGTTCTTAGGATTAAAGGTAAAAAAGAACGATAAAGGCAGAGATAATGCTAGGTATTATCTTAATGAATCGCAACGGATTGAGCTAGGTCTTCCAGCAACACCTAAAGAGCGCAGATTTGTAGAGATGATTAAAAAGTTCGATAAGAATGACGATATTATTTCTCGGACAGAGAAACTACAGAGCGAACCTATTGCGGTTCCAGATAACTTCGAGATAATCAAGATATCTACTTCGGAAACTACTGGACAACAATGGGTGCAATACGCACAGAAGGAAGAAACTATAGAGGATATAGATATTTTATCTATTATAGAAAAACACTCTAAAGGCATCAAGCCAATAGACCTAGACCCAGCATATAAGATTGATCTGTATGATATAGACTCTGTGCTTATTAATTTATATGACTTTGATTCTTTGACGTTCACAGATGTTCACATAGGCATGGATACAGACAAAGATAATAACGCTATGTATCCTACAGAGTGGAATCGTGAGGAGGTAATGAGTCAAGCGGACTTAATGATAGATCAAACCATCAGGAATAGATCATCTAATATATTAGTCGTGGATGATCTTGGAGACCTATTGGATGGGTATAATGAGCAGACAACTAGAGGAGGTCACAAATTACCTCAAAACATGGGTAACGATTTCGCCTTCGATTGTGCATTAGAGTTTAAGATGCGAATCCTTAATGGATTGATAAACCACTATGAGAAGATAATATTCAATAACATATGCAATGATAACCATGCTGGTTCTTTTGGTTATTTTGTCAACTCAGCATTCAAATCAGTCGCTGAGAGTCTATACGATAGAGTAGAGGTCAATAATCACAGACAATTTATTAATCATTATTATATTGAGGATGTTTGCTTCGTTATATCGCATGGTAAGGATGACAAGGCTCTTAAGTTCGGATTCAAACCAAAACTAGACGAGAAGGGAGTGAAGAAGATAGACCAGTACTGTAAGCATAATGACATATACTCTAACTGTGAGTTGGTTGTTTTTAAAAAAGGCGACTCACATCAGGCGTTATTTGATATGTGTACATCGACAGATTTTATGTATAACAACTATCCCGCATTGTCGCCATCATCTAATTGGATACAATCTAATTTTGGTTTAGGAAGGAGAGGATTTGTTATAGAGCATTACAATGGCCAAGATTTCGTTATTAAACCTTTCTTTAACTAGATGCGGACAAAAAAAGAAATCCAAGAACTAAGAATGAATATAGTAGAATCTGCCAAGAATGTAAGTTGGAAAAATACAGAGCAACTCCAGCGAATAACTAAGAATATCTACTACCTCGAACGCTCTATTCAGTTACTAGACCAGTATCCATCAAAAATAGATTTACTATTCTTAAAAGCTCAACTAGCAACATCAAAAGATAAAGCAGACAAAACAACTGTTGATTGTATTAATTACATTCTAAAGATATCGGCTCATTGAGCTGGTGCTGTCGTTGCATCATTTTGATGTTCTGGAACGCTACCAATTAGGCAGCTTTATGTGGGGAGATGATCACGAGGTGAAACGTGGTTGTTTCCCTATTTTCTATTCATAATAACCTTAATTAGAGAATAGAATAACTTACCAAGTGCAATCCATCTATTGAATTGATACCATTTTATCTGTTTGTATATCCCATTAGGAAACAAGATGAATGTAGCTTCTGTTAGTTTATTGAATAACATAATAATAATAGACTCCTTCTCTAGCTGATCTAGGTTGGATGTAATTTTCTTTTCGTAATTTCTTAGGATCATATTAAATCTAAATTGAACGGAGTGTATCCGTTTCCGTTTGTAAATAAAGTTGTCTTTTGTTTATTTTTAAATGGATCGGTACTATACGACACATGAACCCATCTAGGAGAGCTTAATCCTTTAACTGTCGGATGGTCATCATATTCCCATATCAACTTATAGTAATCCATATTCCTTAGTATATAAAGGAATATATCTCTATTATAAACTCCTAGTTTTTGTGAATATGAATCATCTATATCTATAGCGGCCACATCACTTGTCACCATATGGTCAGATGTCTTTGATCCTCCTATCATTTTATTTAATTGCTTCGATCTATAGAAGCTATTAATTTTTAATGGTACACCCATATTAAGTCTTAGCGGCTGAAAGAAATCTTTAGCTAGATGCTTGATCACTACCATCTGCCTGAAGTTTGGCTTGTTTTCTATACCTTGCCTCGTGGCTGTTTGTGATCGCACCACTTCATTCCATGATACATTATCGGAAATTCTACTGTCCATCTCTATTAGTATTTTCATAATTAATGATCACAATTTATTTGCTCGATCTTGAATTCTAGCACTAAAATCTGATGCTGTAGATCAGCTATTAACTCATTACATTCTACATATCTAGTTATATAGGAGTCCTGTCTTTCTATTGATAAGTTCCATACACCTAATATCTCTCCTACTAATCCAGTAGACACAATAGTAGCTAATATAGCTAACCAATTACTTTTTATTTTCTCCCTCATATCTAAGTTTCTATGTACTTAAAAAAATTCACCCAGCAGATATTCCGCTGGGTGATATTACTTACTTAATTGGTTCGTCAATTACGTGCCTCTCTGGATTCTTAATGAACCCATATATAGTTAAAGCAAAACCTATTATAGTTTGTACTGCTCCCCATATAGAGTCTAGGTTCTGGTTTACGAAGCTAAAGATATCTACAAAATTATCCAATCCAAACAAAGTTAGTACTGTACCAACTGCTGTTAAGATATGTCTCAATGCACTTTTTTTCATGATCTTATTTATTTAATGATTAAAAAATTATTGTTATTTTTGATTAATACGCTCGTTTTACTGTTAATTTTAAATCGTTATATTCATAATCGGTATCGGTGACGCTATCGAGTTTTAGTTCTATGTATTCTCCAGCATTGATTTCTATGTCATCTGTAAAATTAATGGGAAAAACAGATTCAATCGCTTTAAATTTATGCTGCTCAACTTGTACACCATTTACCCATATCTCCAGTTGTAACATTTCATCTAATGTGTACCCTGTAATGTCTCCCCTAACTAGTACCGTATACATTGCCGTACTGTCTACGGTGATTCTCTCCGAAGTAGTTGATGCTGTTGTGTTTATCTCTTCGCCCCACTTATTGCTAAAATTCACTGTGGTAGCAGATGTGGTAGATATCGTTTGAAAATTGGATTCCAGACCACCATAAGCAACATTTAGATTAATAGTATTGCCATCACTAATAGCCAAGGTCGAAGATGTTAATGTAAGTGTTTGATCGTCTAATGCTGCATCAACCCACCCCATACCTCCTGTCACCTTACTCCACACTTGACCATTAACTGGTGCTGCTCCTACGCCTAGAAATGTAGTGCCATCGAAATAGGCATTACCGCCCTCCATGTGCAGTTCAAAAATAGGGTCAATAGTTCCTATTCCTACATAAGTAGCATCGACATACACTTGTCCAGTTGCCGTATTCCACGCTGCACCACTTACTATATCTCCCTCTATTAATTGCCCATTAGCATCAAAGAATGCACTCTTTGTGGCTGCGCCTCCGATTCGATCTGTTACGTGCAATTCTCCATTAACCGTTAATTCATTAGTCGCAAAATCTCCGTAAACTAATGGAGTAGTCGTATTAGTATTATCTATATATAATTTATTAGAGCCTAACTCATTATAGCCAGAGAATTTACCAAGAAAAACATTAGACGAACCTGTTAAATTGCTAAATCCAGCCCTCCATCCAATAGCTACATTACTCGCTCCGTCTTGATGCGATGTAAGCGATTGATAACCTATCGAAATATTAGCATCCCCTATGGTGTGCGCATCAAATGCTTGTCTACCCATTGATATATTATAACTTCCGCTATCGCTAAGTCCTGCGGAGTTCCCTATTGCTATTGCATGACTTGGGTTTCCAGTAAATAATGCAGCATAACCAATACCAACATTATTAATTCCTGTGGTAATACTATTTCCGCTATATTGTCCGAAATGTAGATTTCCATTACCTGTAGTAAGCGATTCGAGTGTAGTACTTCCAAGACCTACATTTCCAGAACCAGTCAATGTAGTATTCCCTACCCCATTCCCGATGAATGTATTCGCATTATCATCACGTAATGTCATCCTTCCCAGTACATCTAGTTCGTTCGTTGGTGTAGCTATTCCTATACCTACATTCCCATCCATATAAACAGCATCTAATGGATCAGTACCATCCACGAATTTGCCTACGCTATCACCATTATTTTGCACGAATTCTAATAAACCTACTATGTTAGTTGTGTCTTGGATTTCATTTGTGCTGCTTGTGTCATTGTCTATACTTATGTGATAAGTGCCACTCGTATCTGTACCGATCCCATCTGCACCGTACTGCTGTACATAAGTGAGCAACCCATCAATATTACTAGTGTCTTGATTGTCTGTATTATCTAGATAGCCAATAAGATCGACATCGGTGTTAGGATCATTAGATATTGCTAAAACATTTCCAACCAAAGTCAAATCTTGATTGTCTGTACCTGTACCATCTGCTCCGTATTGTTGCACGTAGGGAAGTAACCCATCAATATTGCTAGTGTCTTGATTGTCCGTATTATCTAGATATGGCAATAGGTCAACAAAGTTTCCATCTTCAATATATAATGTATTGCTAGATATATTAATAGTCTGGTCATCTGTGTTAGTATAGCCACTTAAATCTACACTATTGCCCTCTGGATTTAAGAATAACACATTACCAATCAACTCCAACTCTTGATATCTATCCGCTATCTTTACCCATGCGCCCTTGTCATATAGATACAATTCTAAGTTATCTGGAGGATCAGTATTCTGCCAGAAATCACCTTGTTTTGCTCCAGTTGGCTCAAAAGCTAACTTGGTAAACTTAGGCAACTCATTAGCGGCATCGTTGTCTAGTACTTCAAAATACTCTAATGCATTCTCAGCAGCGTTAACTCGCACACCATACTCACCGCTTCCCACCTTAGTGGTTGGCGTGTCTGTAAGTTCATCAAATAAAGTAATACCAGCACCACCACTAACTCCTCCACTAGCACCAGCAGATGGAATTAATCCTCTTAGGTCTATCGTTCTTATTACCTCATAATTAGACCCAGACTTCTTGAGTAGTAACTCCGATATTAAAAATCCAGTACCAGTAAACATCGCAGGAATATTATAATTAGTATGTTTATCTGTATCATTCTCACCATCCGCTTGACTTGTATACGATCCACTAGCTAGATTCATATATACCTGACAATCTTTTGCCTCTTGTGATGCTACACCCCATAAAACTACGGTGTGATACTTATTCCCAATCAACACACCTTCACTATCTTCTGGAATGTCTCCAGTATTAATACCCTCAATTATTGTATAATCTGCATCTGGATCATTTGCTACAAATATTGGATCTACTTTAGAATCGAATGCTGGCATATTCTGATTATGTAGTTGAGATACTACTCCGCTTGTGTAGGAAATATCTATTGTGTCTGTTGATGTTCCTTCTACTGGGTCTTGCATCAATACCAATCCGCTAATCCATTGGGCTGGACGCTTACGTATCCATGAATTAATATGCTGTAAGTGTCCACCACCACCAGCACCTCTTAGGTGGTCGGTGTATGCATGGCACTTTAATACTCCAAAAGATTGTGCTGTAGCTAAAGTTGGAACAATCACACGAGCAATTGGAATAAAGACAACTGCTGCACTTGGGAATCCGCTTGTACTATATGTTATCGCACCATCACTATCTATATATACCCAATACTCAATTGGTGCGGAATCTGTTACTGCTGCTGGTAAGTCTATATTAATTCCATCCTCTACTAATAAGTATCCATCATTTACTACTAATGCTAGCGAATCTGTAGTCTCAGAATTATTAAGCGAGCAGTTAATACTAACGCCATCCGATACCATTTCAACGCTGTTCGATTGTAATACTGCGCCAGTAAAAAAGTTAAAATTATCATGTGTATTAGTAATGATCCGCAACTCAGCGTATATCTTACCAGTCGCTACATCTTGCTCTATTATTCCTCCCATTCTTACCTCATAACTAGGTGAGTTAGGTCTAACCGTTGTATATGCTCCAGCAACTTGATCGCTTAGGTAAATGGCTGACCCTTCTGTATAGGCTGATGTGTTGATATCATTTACTACTCCACTTGTGGTAGCCCATCCATATTCTCCGATTCCTATATCAGATGTCACAATTCCAATAGTATTAAGTGCTGACACTTTACTAGATGCAATTGCCAACTCTACTTCTATTACTCCATCTGGCGTGAGTCCAGATACAGATACTGCTGATCCATCTGTCAGTATAGCACCATTCCCATTGTACACTCGCACCCTTGTCTCTTGTCCTACTTGTAAACTAGATTCAGAAATGTCATCGAATATAGTTAAGCTATGTGTAGTGGTGTCGTAGTATATCCTACCCTCATTCCACGCTGGCTCACCTACTAGATTAAAGTCTATATAATCTAAATCTATACTATCTGATATAACATCTTCCAAGCCAACCCTCAAGTACTCTCCTATACTATCTGTAAGCAGTATCCTATTCGCTCCATCTGGGTCATTTTGAATCTGCCAAGGCATTATCTGAGCTGCACTTGTTACGGTGCAGAATAATAAAGCTAATAATATTATTGTTTTATTCATATTTGTTATTTGTTTTTAAATTCCACCATTATCTGTAAATGTCCATCCGTTAGCTAGTAGCGCAGTTCTAGCTGCCCCACTTACTGCTATAGTGTATGTAGATGGTATTGCTCCTATCGCTCTGCCTATTAGTGAGTGTGTTATTCTCTCGTCATTTAATCTAATTAAGAATTTGTCGTAGTTGGCGGTGGATATACCAGAGGATTGGAACATCGAGGTATAATCAGTTACTAGGTCAAAATCCCAAAGACTTGTATCTGGCGTTGCTACTCTTGCATCTTGGAACATACGATTAATAGTAGTTACTTTACTAGTATTCCATCCACTTGTGTCTGGATTTGCTAGAAATGCAGAATCAAACATAGTAGACATATTAGTAACTTTACTAGTATTCCATCCACTTGTGTCTGGATTTGCTAGAAATGCCCTATAAAACATAAGAGACATATTAATAACATTACTAGTATTCCAACCACTTGTGTCTGGATTTGCTATATTCGCATTACTAAACATATATGACATATTAGTAACATTACTTGTATCCCACCCACTTGTATCTGGTGTTGCTAAATACGCCCTATAAAACATAAGAGACATATTAATAACATTACTAGTATTCCACCCACTTGTATCTGGATTTGCTAGGTCGCTATCTCTGAACATACTACTCATATTAGTAACCTTACTTGTATCCCACCCACTTGTATCTGGTGTTGCTGCTCTTGCATCTTGGAACATATAAGACATATTAGTAACATTACTAGTATTCCATCCACTAGTATCTGGTTTAGCAAGGAAAGCATCTTCAAACATATATGTCATATTAGTAACATTACTAGTATTCCAGCCACTTGTATCTGGTGTGACATTAGTTGAGTCATTAAACATATAACTCATATCAGTAACATTACTTGTATCTAGTAGGCTCACATCTGGGTTACCAGTTTGGTCAGCAAAACAATAGCTTAAGCTAGTAGTTGTACTCTCTAAATTACCAGCTACAGAAAGTAGAGAACTACAGTACTGAAATTTTGCAGAAGTAGCCCCAGTAATCCCCCAATCTAATATCTTCGTTAGGTATTGTTTTTGCGGAGTAGTGGCAGTTACCCAAGATAAACTAGTAGCTGTTCCATAATATTTAATTATATAAGTGCCAGCATTAGCGAAGGTATGTGATGCGTTTCCAGCCACTCCGATTATATCTGCCGTTCCATCATCAAATACCAACTTACCAGTAGCATCAGATGACTGGATCGGCATGTATACAGTTTCTGATGGTAATGCTGTTGTAAATTCCATTACAAAAGAACCATCTCCAGATGGTGATGCTGCCACCCCAAATCTATGTGAATTAATTAAGTGCATTAGTAATTCTCGTTTACGTAATCAATTACTTTGTCATTCGCCCAGTTAAAAATAGTTAATAACTTAGCATTAGTAGGTGGAGTTAATTGTCCTAACTTAACCTTACTAATCTGCCATAGACCCTTATAAAGTGGCTCTAAGTTATCATACATAAACTCTGAGACTAGCTTCGCTTGTGCATTAGTTATAGTTCCATTACTTCTTAACCTTATGACCTTAGCGAAGAATCTATCAAAAAGCAATACACCATCTTCCTTATACTTAGCTAATAAAAATGATGCCTCGTCCTCATCCTCTGTCTTTTGGATATAATCTTGTTGCTCTTGTGGAGACATTAGCACCGCTACTGTACCTACCTCATAAGTGGTTATATCTGGGTATTCAGTATGTGGAGTATCTGTAATCGTATACAACTGCACCAATTTATGTGTAGTAGGATCGAAAATTGGGTTAGGCAGATTGACTATTAGCAACCATTCAAGATCAGCAGCTAAACCCTCTATCGGATTCATTTTCCTATTTGGATAATGCCCTCTTTTTATAACCTCTTGTGTCGATTTTCTTATTAATACTGCTTTCATATTATACTCTTGTGCCTATTAAATAAACTTTAATCCCAGCTCCAGCCGTAGATGATCCTATCTGATCTATATCTACCGTAATTTCTCCATCATCTGTTAGTGCCGTAGTGGTTATGTTAGCAGCAGTAGCCGCAGTTGTACTTGTTTTCTCGGCAGCATCTATAGATAGTAGATTTGTTGTAAAAATAGATGTCCCGCCCAAGTTTACATCCATTATAATTGTACTACCAACTGGTGCTGTAGTTACACTCGCTCTCACTTCTGTAAGTGTCATAGCATAAGGCATTCTCAATGTTACTTTAGCTACTCCAGTTGTTATGTCTGTAGCTTCATCGCCTACTGCGAATGAATATACTACTACTTTATTCGCATCTACTTCTGCTTGTATAGCCGTATCATTATATATCGTATCGGTATCAGTAAACAAAGCTCCTAATGGTACAGCAGTTTCTACTAGTGGATGATCTACGTTAGATACTTTAGCTGTATTTAAATCTACTTCTGCTTGTAAGCCACTATATAATGAGTTCACAGCATTGTTGTCTGAATTATCTGTACCAACAGGATCAAAATCTACACCGCTGATTGGTAAAGTTTGGTCTCCAGTATTGGTTCCACTTGTGTTCGCTAATCTTGTAGAAGATGTACTATCAAAACTAATTTTTGCGGTGTTCAAATCTACTTCAGCTTGAATGGCTGTATCGTCATAGACTGTATTAGTATCTGTGAATACTGCTCCAATTGGTACAGCAGTCTCTACTAGTGGATGATCTACGTTACTTACCTTCGCTGTATTCGCATTGATAATTGGATCATAAGTAGATGCTAACATATCACCTCCTCCAAGTGCCGCTACATCTATCTCTGTAATTATCTTATTCCCAGCGGTAACTGATGACACAGTATCTGAATCTTTAAGTACATCACTATCATCATATATAGTATCTGTGAATACTGCTCCTATCGGTACAGCAGTTTCTACTAGTGGATGATCTACGTTACTTACCTTCGCAGTGTTCGCGTCTACCTCTGCTTGAATAGCTGTATCGTCGTATGGAGTTGCATCCACACCATCTGCACCTACTAAGCTATCTAACCACTCTTGTTGTGTTCCAGAGAACCCAGACATTAATGCTACTTGATAAGCACTTGCACCCTCTTGACCTTCTACTCCTTGTATTCCTTGCAGACCTTGCTGCCCATCTGCACCTATCAATGAGTTAAGGTAGTCAGATTCAGAACCAGCATTAGATTGTGACCATACTTCATAAGCACTTAGCCCATCTTTGCCATTCTCACCAGTAATCGCATTTATAAAATCTGATGTGTTACCTACATTACCCTCCGCTATCCATACATCATATGCACTATCTCCAGTCGCTCCAGTTGCTCCTACTAAACTATCTAGCCACTCAGACTCAGTTCCAACAAAACCAGCTGCTACTGCTATATCATAAGCACTATCACCATCTGCACCCTCTTTACCCAATGTGATACCAGCGGCTGAATCTACCTCTACAGTATAAGATGTAACTGTATCATCTATAGTAACGTCTATATCATTAGTAGATTCTGACACTACTACATCTATATCTTGATTAGTCTGTTCTATTTCTATAATGTAACTCATATGTTGATATCTATACTTACATCCTTGGTGACATTAATGTAACCCTTTATAATCGTAGCGATATCACCATTCGCATAAGTTATTTCTATGTCATGATCGTACTTTCCCCACACATCGAACTCAAACGAGTCTAACAGAAATGTACCAGTCAAAGGATCAGATACTGTAATACCAGCTCCTATAGTTTTCTCTATTATTAAGTCCTTTAGCTTAAAGGTTATCTTTATCGCTGCACCAGTCAAATCTACTGGGGCTACTGGATCAGATGTACTGATTGTAAAACTAGTAGCCGTTAATGTATCGCCTCTAGTTATTGTTCTGAAGTTGTATTGACCTACGCTCATCTATATTTATTTTTTAACTTATTGGATTTAATTCAACAACTAATCTATCCCATATCTCTAGCCTAATCTCTGCATCTATTTCTCTCCATATAACCCAATTTAAAGTATTAGGTTCTAATGTGAAAACTCCAGCCTTATCTACTTCGCCCAATGTAGGAACATATCTCCATCTCACTCCGTTCACAAACATAATATAACTATCATCAATAGATGGTCTAGTATACTTGGTCTTTATATCAGACTGGATTGTATGATCTAATATCTGTGCATAATCTAAACTAGATATATTGTACGATCTAGATTTTATTAAACTACCAAATCCACTAGACCCAGTAACACCTAATAAAGACGCATATTGATCCTCACTTAATGGCCCATTAATGCCAGCCCCTAAGAAACCTCCTCTTGTAGGAATATAAAAAATATCTATCGTATCACCAACAGTAGTAGATTCAGTCTTGCCTATTTCTACCCATTGCCCCTTGTACCTGTCTAAAGCAGTTACCCTTTCTAGATTAATTGCCATGTAATCCTTGCCCATCCACTCAAGCACCGTATCATATCCAATTATTCTCTTTGTTGAATCTAAGCTGCCGCTGATTACTTCTTTGCTTTTGGTATGAGTTCTAGTATAACTTTCTAATAATTTCTGCTGGATTAACTTATCTGTCCCCCAATTTGGAATGGGTGAGTTATCTTGGTTTGGTACAACCTCTTGCAATGCACTATCCCATGTATATATCTGGCTAATGTTTTCTGTAGTATTTAAAAACTCACCTAGTTTTAAATTAACCTTTTTAGTCCTTGTATTACCAGCGATCTTACCACTCCTATACACATTGATAGTATTATTGTCTTGGTTCTGTGTAACTAATCCACTTTGCATTGAATGATAAGAACCCTCATAACCAGCTAATGGGCCAATAGTATTAAGTGAACTCCTCTCATATACTACTTGAGTACCATTATTGTAATTAACAGATACCAACTTTATTTCCATGTCACCTTCTGCTATTAGCGGATCACATATAATAGTTAAATTACTCTCAAACTCAACAGTAAGTAATGATGTATAAACTGCTTTAGGTTCGTAGATTATAGATGCAGATGTATCCGTAGACCAAGACCCTTGCCAAAATGTTAGTATCTCATTTCTTGTCAAATATTGGTTACCTACTCTAATCTGTATCTCAAATTCCCATCCACCAGTTTGTTCTGTAATTGGTGCATTCTCCTTCGTTATAACATGAGTGAAATCTAAACTTACAGTAACTTGCTGACCTTGTAAGAAAAAATTCTGTAACTTCCATGATAGATCAGTATCTAACCAGATAGCTGAATTAATTGCTTGCTCTTTTTCTCCTACTAATTCAACTTCCACATATTTATGTGGTGCAATATATTCTGTAGCACTTGGAGCTAATAACCTTGTAGCATCTGATCCAAGATATCCAATTGTCTCAGTTATATCTATCAAATCTATAGATAAGAAATCTCCATCTTTGTCATAACTATAGTACTCTATCTCCCTTGATACAGCATCACTACCCCAAGCATGGCGAATAAAATACTTACCATCTTGATAGAATATCTTAGCGTGTAGTAGTGTCAATATCTGCTCTAGTACTTTGTAACAAGACATCGACCTACTTTTATCTATATCATCATAGAATCCATCTGAGTCACTTTCTAGATTATAGAACAATTTATCTTGGCAGTTGATCTGGTTTAGCACTCCACGCCTTGTCACATCAGTAATGTCCATCCCAGATTCTCTCCAGCTAATATATACATTAAATAACTTGTGACCTACCTCTGTATATAGTGTTGTAATATTAGCTTCTTTAAAACACCTTACAATTATCTCTAAGAATGTAGGATACCCTTGTAACATAAAATTTGCGAATTGTCCAACAGTATCTATTGGGTAATTAACATCCTTTAATCTAGATAATCCATCAGCAGCAGTAATATTCAAAGCTCTATAGTCCTTAGTTATGTCTTGACTAACTTGCTCTATAATTATGTATCCTTTAAAAACTAATGATTCCCATCGGTATAACTCAATATGGAATCTTTCCTCGTCACCTTCAATGAGATCATCTATAAATGCTGCCTCGTCAGTAGAGTTAATCAACATAGTGAACGAAGCAATAGTAGGTACTATTGGTTTGTTCATATTCGATCTAGTACCTTTCATGGATAATATTACACCATCAGATGTGATCTCACTAATTTCTTTTACAAGGCCAATATAATCCCTATCATGAATCTGAAGCTCATATCCTAGATTGAATGTCTCTGGATCATATAGGAAATCTGGCAAGTCGTGTTCATCTTGTCTTAAACTTCCATATTTTATAGATAATCTTTCAGGCATTGTTTTATTTTCTGCAAGTTAACTAATTAGTGAACTTTTAACACTAATTTACTCTTACATTATCTTTTTCTAATCCAAATCTAATTGTGTCCATGTGTAATACTCCGACACCACCACCACCACCACTCTGGCCTAATACTTTTCTGAATGTTTCAGCCATTATATTCTGTGGAGTTACTATCTCTGGATTGGTACTTGCACCAGAATACTCACCACCGATGAATAATG
>Ga0196887_1000394_pt1 | contig 21551 bp, 40 predicted proteins | sample VirMetDEL_Mar_31_FD_169094 | JGI IMG/M metagenome (GOLD analysis project Ga0196887, IMG submission 169094) | Aqueous microbial communities from the Delaware River and Bay under freshwater to marine salinity gradient to study organic matter... | ecosystem: Environmental > Aquatic > Marine >... | reverse complement strand
TAAATGCCAAGTAGCACTGCAAAAAAAGTTTTAGCTAACAATCCATCAAAACAAAAAAGATTTGATGAATTAATGAAAACAGAATTTGATCCAAGTATGTCTCTAGAATCTAATACTAGTAATATTTTAAGAATACTTAGAGAAGAAGATATGGGGCCTAGATCAATACCAGGTAAATCCTTAGGTGGTGAAGTAGAAATAAAAAAAGGTAGCGATTACATAAAAGATCTGCTATAAGTTTACATGTTTGAACAACTCTCTAAAAAAGAGCAGTTAATATATTTATCAGGATTATTTGAAGGTGAAGGTTGGTTCGGTCTAAATAAAAGACCTAACGGTTGGACGCCTAGCGCATCTTTAGAAGTACAGATGAGTGATGAAAGTGTTGTTCGATTATTTCAGAAATATTTAGGTACAACTAAAAATGTTGCTAAGAGAAAGAAAAAATATAAAGACCACCATAAAGATATATGGAGATTTGGTATTAAAGGTTACCGTGCTTTACAGTTTATGGAAGAGATGCTACCCTATTTGTGTATAAGGAGAAAAGAACAATATTATGCCGTGGTTAAAGCTATTGGGAATGGGCCTAAAAACTGGAGCCCACCTGTATCAGAACAGACAGAAAACCAAACAAGCGATGTCAGATGCACAATTAATGCATGCTGAAAAGATGGCGCGAGGTGAGGAAGCTTACCAGGGAAAATTGTTAGAAAGTCGACAATCGGACTGGAAAGACGAGGCGGTCCTTGTAATATTAAGTTTACCCGTGGCAATTTTGAGTTGGGCGGTCATATCAGATGATCCAACCGCTATGGATAAAGTAAAATTGTTTTTCGAAATGTTCTCACAGCTTCCGTCCTGGTTCACAAATTTATGGATACTTGTCGTAGCGAGTATTTATGGAATAAAGGGATCACAAATCTTTACAAATAGAAAAAAATAGATATAACTACTCTATGATTAGAGGAGACAGTTCGGAATATGAACTACTTGAAAAATGGAGTAAAGGATTTGATTGCCAAGGTTATAAATCATGTGAGATCGGAGTTCGTGAGGGACTTGGGTCTAAGATTATTATGGATAACATCATCAATAATTTTATTCATGTGGGTGTTGATCCTTACGGTAATTTAAATTACCAACATTACGATAACACAGGCTCATACACTTGTGATTACACAGATGAAATGAGAGATACAATGCTAGAAGATTTTAAACCTTATAGAAACGCAGGTAAATTTTCTTTGAGCATAGAAACTGATGTTGAATTTATGAATACGTCAAAACACAAAGATTCTAAATTTGCTTTTATTCATTTAGATGGTCCTCATATGACAAAAGATGTCATTACTGAATCTGTTTGGTTTGCAAATAGATCTGCACCTATCACAAGAATTATTTACGACGATTATCCAAAATACGACATGCCTTTGATTGAAAAAATAATGGAAAAATATGGATTTAAGGTATTAGAAAAAGGCAAAAACAAAATTTGTTTAGAGAAAAATGAATCTTGATCTAGATACATTAGCTGCAATAAAACATTATATCAATAAACAGATTAAACAGATAAAAGACGATATAGTGTACGGTATAGACACAATCGACAACCTCAAGTATTCTAAAGGGAAACTCAGCGCTTTAGAAACGCTGCTACAGGATCTTAAAGACCTGCAGAGAAACGAGGAGAATGTCGATGACGATAATAACACCTGATTCCACTATTGTTGGAGTCAAAAAAAATGGTGAGGTACCACCAGAATCAAAAGAAAATGCCATACCCACTGATCCAGAGGGTATTAAAAAATATCTAGACGTTATACCAAAACCAGTTGGATACAGACTTTTAGTTAGACCTTATGCAGGTCCTAAAAAAACTAAAGGTGGAATCATTTTAACCGATACAGTGAATGACACTATTCAAATGACAACCGTAGTTGGTCTTGTCGTTGAGATGGGTGATCTTTGTTATCAGGATAAAGAAAAATTTCCAAAAGGTCCTTGGTGTAAGAAGGGTCAATTTGTAATCTACGGTAGATATGCCGGTTCTAGATTCAAAACTAAATATGGTGAACACCGTATTTTAAACGATGATGAAATCATCGCAACAATAAGTAAACCAGAAGATATTCTGCACTTATATTAAACGTTAAGGAGAAAACATCATGGCTGATGCACAGGAGCGAGCTAACACACAACCTGAAGTTGAAATTGATCTTGATGACGTAAAAGAAACAAACGTCCAGGTCGAAGAAACTAAGCAGGAAGAATCAAAAGAACCGAATTTAAATTCTGGTGAAGTTGATTTAGGTTATACTGAACACGATAAGGAACAACCCAAAGAAGATGTTGCGGTTGAAGAAGTTCAAGAAGAACCTACACAAGAAACAAAACAACAATCAGAACCTGACGATTTATCTGAAGTTTCTGAATCTGTTAAAAAAAGAATAGATAAACTTACTAGAAAATTTAGAGAAGCTGAAAGAAGAGAACAAGCAGCTTTAGATTTTGCTAAGGGTTTACAAAAAAAGTATGACGATACTCAAACAAAATATGATTCTACAGATGAAAAATATCTAAAAGAATTTGATGCGAGAGTTGATGCTCAAAGAGAACAAGTTAAAAAGAAGTTAAAAGACGCTATTGAGTCGAATGATGCAGAAGCAATCATGCAGGCTAATGACGAGTTAACTCAATTAACTGTTGAGAAAGAAAAAGCTAGAATTAAAATGGCCGATAGAGAGGCTAGATTAAAACAGCTTGAAGAGCAGAAAAACGCACCAAAAGAAGATCCAATAGCTGAGCGGACAACTGAACAATCTGAGCCTAGTAAAAGGGCAAAAGATTGGGCATCAAAAAATGCTTGGTTTGGTAACGATAAAATCATGACAAATGCAGCAATGACTGTGCACGAAGATCTAGTGGGCATGGGTGTTGATGTTGAAAGTGATGAGTACTATAATGAGATAGACAAACGAATGAAGGATAATTTCCCTCATCGTTTTGCTAGTCAAGAGCAACGAAGACCCGTCCAAAAAGTTGCTTCTGCTGGAAGATCTCAGCAGGGACGTAGATCTGTGAGACTCACCAAATCACAGGTGGCGATTGCCAAAAAATTAGGGGTGCCACTAGAAGAATACGCTAAATTCGTGAAGGAGGTATAGAATGAGCGACAATGTAAAAAGAACTTCACGCGCGTCTGAAGAAAAAAAAGAAACAAGGTTAAAACCTTGGACGCCACCATCATCTCTGGATGCACCACCTGCGCCAGACGGTTATGTTCATAGATGGATCAGAACCGAAAGTATGGGTTTCCAAGATACGGCTAACGTATCTAAGAAAATGAGAGAAGGTTGGGAATTTGTGAGAGCCGAAGAGATTAAAAATCAATTAGGTGATCATGGTTATCCAGTCATAGCTCAAGGAAACTACGCAGGGTTGATCGGGGTTGCTGGCCTTGTGTTGGGAAGGATACCTGAAGAGATTGCAAAAAGCCGTGCTGAGTATTTCAAAAGAATTACTCAAGATAGAGTTAACGCGGTGGACAACGATGTCATGAAGGAACAACGACCTGAGATGCCTATTAATATTAGTAGACAATCTCGCGTAACTTTTGGTGGAGGAAACAAAAATTAATTTTTTGGTAATCACCACTACAAGTAAATGTAAAACAATAAAAGGAGAAAACAACTATGGCTAATGTAGCTGAAAAATACGGTCTAAGACCGGTAAGAAAGTTAGATGGCTCTCCATTTATTAACGCGCAAAACAGATACAGAATTGCTGCGAACTACGGTACTCCGATTTATCAAGGTGACTTGGTAAAACCTGTAACAGGTGGCGGTATCGAAAGAGCAGTAGCAAATACTTCTGATCTTGTAGTGGGCGTTTTTAACGGAGTGTTCTACACAGACCCTACAACTCAAAAGCCTACTTGGAAAAACTATTATCCAGGAACTGTTAACGCTAGTGACATCGTCGCTACTGTTATCGATGACCCGCATGTAGTTTATTCAGTAGATTCTGATGGAGCGTTTGCTGTGGCAGACATCTTTAAAAACTTTGCAATAACAACTGCAACAGGTAACACTTTAACTGGAATTTCTGAAGTTCAAATGGACTACAGTGTTTCTGGTTTAACAACAAGTGGAACTGTTCTTCAAGCAATTGACGTTTCGCAAGATACGCAAAACGACACTGCTGGAAGCGTGAACGTGGATGTATTGGTTAGAATTAATAACCATTTCTACGATCAAGGCACAGGCTTATAATAATAGGAGATTATAAATTATGGCTATATCAAGATCACAACTAGTTAAAGAACTAGAGCCAGGTTTGAATGCACTATTTGGCCTGGAATACAACAGATACGACAATGAACATGCAGAGATCTTTGCTTCAGAATCTTCAGACAGAGCGTTTGAAGAAGAAGTAATGTTATCTGGCTTCGGCACTGCTGCTACTAAAGCAGAAGGTGCTATGGTCACTATGGACCAAGCTACTGAAGCGTATACATCAAGATACACTCACAATACTGTGGCGCTAGGATTTGCGATCACAGAAGAGGCTATCGAAGATAACTTATACGACAGATTAGCAGGCAGATACACAAGAGCTCTTGCAAGATCAATGGCGCAATCTAAACAAATCACAGCTGCTAACATTTTGAACAACGGTTTTGACACTAGTGGTTCATACAATGGTGGTGACGGTAAAGCACTTATGACTACTGATCACCCTTTAGCAAACGGTGGAACTTTCAGAAATGAACTTTCTACTGCTTCTGATTTGTCAGAAACTTCGTTAGAACAAGCGTTGATTGACATCGCGGCGTTCGTAGACGAAAGAGGATTAAAGATCGCTCTACAAGGTAGAAAAATGATAATTCCAAAAGAATTACAATTTACTGCTGAGAGAATCATGAAATCACCTTTATCTACAACTCCAGGTGGATCAAATGCGTTTGCGAAAAACGACATCAATGCAATGATGAACATGGGTATGGTTCCAGAAGGTTACAGAGTTAACCATTTCTTAACTGATACTGATGCATTCTTCATTATGACTGATGCGCCAAACGGTTTGAAAAACTTCGTAAGATCGCCAATTAAAACAGCGATTGAAGGAGATTTCGACACTGGTAACGTTAGATTCAAAGCTAGAGAAAGATACAGCTTCGGTTGGTCTGACCCTAGAGGAATCTTCGGTTCTCCAGGAGCGTAATAAAAATATATCTTAGGGGCGTATCTTTACGCCCCTAGGGGTTAAGGGTATAATTACACAAGGAGAATTTATTTTATGTTTCAAGGTGATGTTAAATCGAGATTTTTTGAAGATACTAATGCATCAAGCAATACCTATGTTGCTGTTGCAGCTAGGCCAACATCTACTTTCACTTTAGCCAATACAAGTTTTGGAACTGCGACAGGTAGAAAAATTACAGCAACTACTCTTGGAGATGAATCTCCTATTACTGTAACGTTAGTAGGAACTGACACAAATGATGAATCAATTACAGAAATCATTACACTTCCAGGTTCAGCTTCAACTACTTCAGGTACAACAAATTTTTTTAAAACAATTACTTCAGCAACAGTAAGCGCACAACCAACTGCAAACGTATCATTAGGTATGACATCAGAGGTGTCAGGAACAATTTTTGCAGGAAGAACTAGAGTAAGACAAATGCAAGTAAGTTCTGGAGGAACTGCAGGTAACGTAGAAGTGAGAGACGGCTCTGCTACAGGAACTGCAGGTATAACTATTAGAACTACTTCAGTGGCTGAAGACAACACTACTATTAACATTCCACAAGACGGAGTAGTATTTGCTGACGGTGCTTATGTGACTTTTAATGAAACAGAGTGTCATGCAGTAACAGCTTATTACGATGGGTAATCTATGGATTACTATGCTGACTTAGGTATAGAGATCGATGGCTTCGCTAAAGGCGGTATGCCAGCGAAAAATAAAAAGAACTTTAGGTCTACAAAATCTGGAGCAGGTATGACTGCAGCAGGTGTTCGTGCGTACAGAAGAATGAACCCTGGATCTAAGCTAAAAACAGCAGTTACAGGTAAAGTTAAAAAAGGAAGTAAGGCTGCAAAAAGACGTAAGTCATATTGCGCAAGATCAGCAGGTCAAATGAAAATGCATAATGTCAATTGTAGTAAAACTCCAGATAAAAGAATATGTGCTGCAAGGAGAAGGTGGAAATGCTAAATGGCTTATTTGAATGCAGACATACCACCAATATACTGTAAAATTAGGAAGGAGTATTTATATGATTTATCAAAACATCAAGGAGAAAGTGAAGACTGTTGTATCTTTAGTGTCACGTCTATCACAGACCGTGCTCTCTTATTTAATATCATGCTACCAAATGGTGCGTGCTTTTGGCGTTTGCCTATCTCAGCGTTTTTCCAAGAACGTTATGATAGAGCCGAGGTGCCAGATTTGCCGATCGACCAGTTACAACTGTGGAATAGTTTTAGTTATTATCCTAGTGTGCATTGCTTTAGTTTTCTAAGAGGAAAACGAGGAAAATATTATGGAAAAGATAAAAAAAATTATCCATTCGAATATCTATTTACCGTTGATTGGGGTCACCCCGAAAGTAATATTTTGGATACAGAACATTCTGAAATTCCTGCTGAACATAAGTGTGCACATATATTGGCTCTTGATAACGGTAATTATGCAGCTCAGCCTAATAATCGTATTTTGTGGGATGCTCCTAACTACACTGTTGGTAACAGGGTACCAGATTATGAAGTCCAAACTACAAAATGGAATGTCGAAAATAAAGACTGGCTTACTGACGATAGTAACAAAATGTTCTATAATGTAGAAAAGAAAGAAGATTAATTATGAATTTATTAAGAGACTTAAAAAAAGAATTTGACGAAAAAAGAAAAAAAGAATCTGCTTTAGCTCAATTAAGAAAGAGAAGCAAAGATTCTGTCGCAAGACCTAAAGCTGAAAAGAATATTTTATCAAACGATCCTAGATTACAAAAAATATAATGTTTGATAGGTTTATGTACAAATTTTTAGGAGCTATAGATTCGATCTTTGTGAAGATTGATAGTATAATATTCAAAAAGAAAAAAGGTAAAAAGAGATGAAGAAGTGTAATCAGTGTAAAAAAGAGTTTCAACCAAAAGACGAATTGGATCAATTTTGTAGTCAAGATTGTAAAGAGGAGGCATTAGCTGAATTAGATTCTGGTTCTGATGAGTGTCTATCATGTCAGTAAAAATTTCAGAAAACACTTCAATCGGTCTTCCATTACGTAACTTAATTGGCCTGATTGGAGCAATCGTGATTGGTGCATGGTTTGCATTTGGGGTGATCGAAAGATTAAATCAATTAGAAACGAAGAATCAATTATTTGAAAAAGACTTATTGGAAGCATCGGTTCAAAAACCCATAGACCAAGAGCAGTTCATGATTCTCGAATGGCAAGCAACTCAAATTGAGAAAATGCAAAAACAGTTAGAAGATAATGTTCATACAGGGGTGATGTTAAAAGCTCATGAAAAAGAAATAGAAAAATTAAAAAAAGACATAGAGAAATTGAAAGATTCAACAAGAGATATTAAATTTAGTAATGGCAATGGAGCACATTAATGACAAAAACAGTAATAGCTTTGTGTTTATTCTTAAATGGACAGCTTGTTGAACACAGAGTTCAAGAATCTATGGGGACATGTTTAAAGATGAAACGTGAAGCAACGCGTAATATGAATATGGATAATAAACAATTTATGTGTGGTGAAGTTGAAGCATACATGTCAATAAATATTGACGGCAGTGAAAGTATTGATAAGATAGTTATAGAATCAAAATAATGAACCTTTCTCGTAATTTCAATCTACAAGAATTAATTAAATCGGATACAGCAATCCGTAAAGGTATAAATAACAATCCTAGTTCAGGTCAAATAGAAAAGTTAAAAGCTTTATGTGAAAATATTTTACAGCCAGTACGAGATCATTTTGGCAGAGTTAAAGTGACAAGCGGATTTCGTTCAGAGGATTTGTGTCTTGCTATAGGATCGAGTCGGAACAGCCAGCATGCAAAAGCTGAGGCCGCAGACTTCGAATGTATTGGAGTAGATAATGCTGAGGTTGCTGATTGGATTAAAAAGAACCTTGAGACAGATCAATTGATCCTCGAGTACTACACGCCTGGAGAACCAAACAGCGGATGGATCCACTGTAGTTGGATACCTGAAGGAAGACGTGAACAATTTTTACTTGCGCACAGAGTAGAAGGTAAAACTAAATATAAACCCATAATAGGAAAGGCAAAGGATTTAGTATAATGGCAATAACAAGAGCACAAATGGCTAGACAATTAGAACCAGGTCTAGGATCATCAGATAAGAAAAAATTTGACAAAGTAATCGCAAAAACACATGGAAAAGTCTATAAAGAAAAAAAATCCAATAAAAAGAATCCTCTCGCTAGGACATTTACTGTTTAGACCAAGAGTGGTACAATCTAAGAAGTTATATAACCGCAAAAAGCAGAAGTTATACACTCTGAATGCCGCGGCACAAAAGGAGATTTAAATGGCAAAAAAGGGACCTTGTTGGGAAGGATATGAAATGATTGGGATGAAATCCAAAGGTGGAAGAAAAGTCCCTAACTGTGTTAAGAAAGCTAATGTTGGACTTCACGCAGAAAAACCAAAGAAAAAACAGAAAACTGTTTCCGGTGATAGAGACAAAAGACGAAAAGAATTAATAGATATCCAAAATCCAATTTCTGATTATGATAAAAAGGGTAAACTAAAATACACAGCAGCTTACCAAGGAAAATTTATTAAACATGATTCTGCTGGCATAGAATTATCTAATAAAAATTCAATGGACTATTATGGAGATTTATTAAAGTAATGGAAGAAGCAACTGAATACAAAGCCTATTTAGAGGCACTAAAAAAAGCAACGGATTCTGTCAAAGAAGACAAACAGGATAAGGCTGCAAAAGCTGTGGCTAAAAATAGAATAACCAATTTCTCTTGCGGTGGTATGGGTATCGCTGTTAAGGGAGGAAAATTTGAAGGAGTAAAATAATATGAACATGGGTGGCGGAAAGAAAAATTACAAAATGACTGGTCAAGTTGGCAAAGCTAAAACTGGAAAAATGATGAAAGCTAAAACAGGCAAGTTAACAGAAAAACAAAAAAATTTACCTTTACATTTACAAAAAGCAATAAAAGCGTAAGGATGCAATGGCTACATCAGGAACTACAAGTTTTAACATCACTATTGATGAGGTTATCGAAGAGGCTTACGAAAGATGTGGCGTAAGAACTAATTCTGGTCACGATATTAAATCTGCTAGAAGAAGTTTAAATCTTTTATTTTCTGAATGGGGTAACAGAGGTATTAACCTTTGGAAAGTTAAATCAGAAACTACAACATTAGTTAACGGACAAGTAACTTACAATACACCAAGTGATTGTAATGATGTACTTGAAGCTGTTGTAACTACAACAGGCGGTAATCAACAAACATTAACAAAAGTATCTAGATCTGAGTATATTGCGATACCTGATAAGACTATAACAGGAACACCTTCGCAGTATTACGTTGATAGACAAATCAATCCAACTATTAGTTTATATCTGGCTCCTGATACGAGCGCCGTTACTAATATATTCTATTACTACTTAGCAAGAATTGAAGATGTAGGTGCATATACTAACACTTCAGACATGCCGTTTAGATTCTTCCCTTGTATGGTATCTGGATTAGCATTTTATTTATCACAAAAGATAGCACCGGATAGATTACAGGCATTAAAATTATTATACGAAGATGAATTAAAAAGAGCATTAGAAGAAGATGGACAAAGAACTTCTGTTTACATCACTCCTAATGTTTATTACCCACAAGGATCATAATGGCTTACGCTAAAGGTAAATATTCCCAATCTATATCAGATAGATCAGGACAAGCTTTTCCATACAGAGAAATGGTAAAAGAATGGAATGGTTCATGGGTTCACACATCTGAATTTGAGGCTAAACATCCTCAACTAGACCCAAAGCCACATATGGCAGATCCTCAAGCGTTATGGAATGCTAGACCTCAAAGACCTGCACCTGTAACAGTATATTTAGATCCACAATATTGGCCAGGTCAATTTACTTCTAATGGTATGCAACCATCAACAAGTCCTTTAGAAGAAAATAACAAAAGACAGTTGGGTGTTTCTGTCGGAAGTGTTACAATAACAACATAATGACATACGCAGAATTATTACAAAAAGTTAGGGATTATACAGAGGTTGGATCAACTGTTTTAACAGATTCAATTATTCAAGGAATGGTTAGGGATGCTGAAAACCGTATCTTTAGAGAAGTAGATGCTGATTATACACGAGAATATGCAACAGCTAATTTACAAACTAATTCACCTTATCTTGATCTACCTAATTCTCCAAATACTACCGCTACAAGGACTTCTATTATAGTCAGATCTATTCTTGTATATGATACAACTCAAAGCCCTACTACAAAAGAATATTTAGACAAAAGAGATACAAGTTTTATTTTTGAGTACAATTCAACAGGAGCTACAGGAGTTCCAAAGTACTACGCTAATTGGAAAGAAACTACATTAATTATGGCTCCAGCTCCAAGCGCTCAATTTCAAGTTCAATTGAGTTATATTTATTCACCTGAGGCATTATCAGCTACTAATACAGAAACATATTTATCTAAAAATGCTCCTGATTTATTGTTTAATGGGGTTATGGTAAATGCTTATGAATTTTTAAAAGGTCCAATGGATATGTACAAAATCTATTCAGACAAGTATAATGTATCTGTACAAAGCTTCGCGTTAGAGCAAATGGGCAGAAGACGTAGAGATGAGTATACAGATGGAGTGCCGAGAGTAAAAATACCTTCGCCTTCACCAAATAATTAAAAATTAAGGAGAAATTATTATGGCAATTACACAAGCAGTAGCTAACAGTTTCAAAGAAGAGATCCTAGAAGGTACTCACGATTTAGAAACTGGTGGCGACCAAATTAAACTAGCATTATATACATCACAAGCAACATTAAGTGCGGCAACAACTTCATACACAACAGGTAATGAAGTGTCTGCATCAGGACAATACGCAGCAGGAGGCGGAATACTACAATCTCAACAAGTTAGTTTAGATACAGGTGTAGCTATCGTTGACTTTGCTGACTTATCTTTTACAGGTGTTACTTTGACTGCAAGAGGTGCGTTAATCTATAACGATACTCAAGCTGACAAAGCAATTTGTGCGCTAGACTTTGGCTCAGACAAAACAGCGACTTCTGGAACATTTACAATTCAGTTTCCAGCTTTCACTTCTTCGTCAGCTATATTAAGAATAGCGTAAGCGAGGAGATTATGAATGGCCACTTGGGGCTCACAAACATGGGGATTTTCTAACTGGGGTACTCTTGGTGATACAGAGACCCCAGTAAGTGGCATTCAACTTAATTCACAACAAGGTAATGTAAGCTCAACTGTAAACCCTGGATGGGGTGGGCAGTATTGGGGAGCTGGAGAATGGGGTGATCTATCATCACCTGAAATTCTTTTAACAGGTAATTCATTAACTACTTCAATAACTTCTGTTGCTGCAGGGACTGATTTTGTTTTCCAAGCAACAGGCTTACAATTAAATACTACTATTGGAAATGCAGTTTCAGGTATTTCACAACTTATAATTCCTACAACTTTAATAACGACAACATCAGTCACTTCAGTTTTTGCTGGAGAACTTGTTGAAGTTCAAGTAACTTCAAGCACAACGGATCAATGGGGATTTGATACTTGGGGTCAAGGAGGTTGGGGTGTTGGAGATGGTTTATCTACACAAGTCGGTGTGACAGGTGTGGAGGCAGGTGCAACCGCTGTCATAGCAAACGATAATACTAAAATAATTCATACAGGAACCGCAGTCGCGGGAGCTTCAGCAGAAGCGCCGGTTACAGGTATTTCAATAACTTCAGAACAAGGTCAAGAATTTGCTGGACCAAATATTGAAGTACAGGTTACATCTCCATCAAGAGATCCTTGGGGAGAAGAAGCTTACGGAGAAGGTGCTTGGGGTATTGGAGATGGAACATCAATTAATTTAGGTTCTACTACTCCAAGAGGTAACGCAGTTGTACAAGTAACAGCTGTAACAGCACTTACTATCTCTGAAGGAACAGCCGATGCCGCTCCTGATGCAAGTGTGACAGGTGTTGGTATGACTATTACAAGTGGTGTTGGAACCGTTACTGCTTTTGCAAATCTTGACATCACAGGGGTTCAAGCTAATTTCACAATTGGTAATGAAACAGTTTCAGCAGAAGCCAATGTAGGTGTAACAGGATCAGAAATTACTGGAAACACAGGTCAATTAGAATATGAAGCAAAATATTTAGTAACTAATGGATCTGAAAATGTAGTTGAGTTTACTGCATACAACCAAGCACAATTATCTACAGCTCAAGCTAAATTTGGAACAGCATCTTTATTATTAGATGGTACAAATGATTATGTAGAATCTAACTCAAATGTTAATTTAAGCTCTGGTGATTTTACAATTGATGTTTGGATAAGACCAACTAGTGTTTCAGGTTACAAAGGTATTTGGCAATCAGGAACAAGCACAACGATGCAATCCTATTTATTAGGCAATGCAGTTTATTGGAGTGTAAATCCATCAACAATTATTACTACTGCAGTTACTGTTAATGCAAATGAATGGACTATGTTGTCTTTTGAAAGACAAGGAAATACTCACAGAATATATAAAAACGGAACTTTAGAAGATACGGCTTCTACAGGTAATAAACAAGATAATGGTCCATTCAGTATTGGTGAAAATGGCTTTGGTGATTTCAATGGTTATATTGATGAGTTTAGATTATCAGATACTGCAAGATACGGAGGTTCAAGTTTCACTGAGCCTACAGGAGCATTTGTACCAGATTCAAACACAACATTCTTATTACACATGGATGGAGCAAATGGGTCTACAAATATAGTAGACGATGCTCCAGGAGTAACTATTGCAAGATTTGATATTGGAGAACATTTTGCAGGAGAAGTTGTAGCAGTACAGGTCACAACAGCTTCTGCTCAGCCTTGGGGTGAAGTAGCTTGGGGTGATGGTCAATGGGGTCAATCTGTTGGTACTGACATAGGTATTGGTGGAGAAGAGGTTGCTGTACCTTCGGTTGAAGTTGATGTTACAGGTATAGAGCTATCTTCAAATACAGGAAATGAGGCTGTAACAGGTGACTCTAATTTATTATTAACAGGAATCGGCTTAGATGTACAATTAGGTGATGAAGATGCATTTACAAATGTAAGAATAAATGTTTCAGGAAACGATATAGGAACTATAGTAATAGGTGATTATCTTGCAGGAATTAGTGCAGAAGCTCAACCTTCGGGAGTGACAATGACCACAACAACAGGTATAATGAGTGTAAATGCATGGGCAGTAGTTGACCCTGGAACAGCTCCAACATGGACACCTGTTGACAAGGCGGCTTAATGCAAATAAAATTATAATACTTAATAAAGGATAAAAATTATGGCATCAAGTTATTCAACAGATTTAAAACTAGAGCTTATGGTAACAGGGGAAAACTCTGGTACATGGGGCGATAAAACAAATACAAACTTAAACTTAGTACAACAAGCAATTGCAGGTTATGAAGCTATAGACGTTGCATCAGCAGATGTAACTTTAGCTATGACTAATGCAACTTTATCAAATGCTAGAAATATGGTTCTTTCTTTAACAGGAACTTTAGCAGGAACAAGAGTTGTTAACGTTCCAGACGGAATTGAAAAAACTTACATTGTTGCAGATAACACTACAAGATCAGGAAACACTTTAACTATTAAAACTGTATCGGGAACAGGTGTTGAAATTCCAGAAGGTAAAACTATTTTAGTTTACTCAGACGGTACAAATGTAAACGATGTATTTTTCTTAGCAAATGTTGTTGAAGATACTTCACCTCAATTAGGTGGTGATTTAGACACTAACAGTCATAACATTAAAATTGATGATGCTCACGGAATACAAGATGAAAATGGTAATGAACAAATTACATTTCAAACAACAGCATCAGCAGTAAACCAAATTGACGTAACAAACGCAGCAACAGGTAATGCACCTGAGGTAGCTGCAACTGGTGGAGACACCAACATCGATTTAAACTTAAATCCAAAAGGTATTGGAAGAGTTTCTTTAGGAGCGGGAGCTATTCAACAAACAACTGAAAAAGCAACTGTCACTGCAACTGCAGCATCAGGAACTGTAAACTTTGATGCAATTACTCAAGCAGTTTTATATTACACTTCAAATGCTTCAGGAAACTGGACTTTAAATATTAGAGGTGATGGTTCTAACTCACTAAACTCTATTATGGATACAGGAGAATCTTTAACTGTTGTTCACCTAGTAACAATGTCTACTGCTTATTACAATTCATCTGTACAAGTTGATGGATCAGGAGTAACCCCAGAATGGCAAGGTGGAGATGCACCTTCTGCTGGAAACGCAAACTCTGTTGACGTTTACACATATACTGTTATAAAAACTGGTGATGCAACATTCAAAGTTTTTGCAGCACAAACACAATTCGCATAGGAGTAATTAATGCCACTAAGAACAACTAGAGGCGGAGGATCTTTCCCAAGCATGATTGGAGGTGGTCCACCATTTATGGAAGCATCTGGAGGTAGTGTTTCTACTTCAGGAGATTATAAAATACACACTTACAATTCTGGAGGCTCATTTGTTATCTCTAAATTAGGGACAGATGGAACTTACGGAAAAGCTATTAACATTGTTCTAGTCGCTGGAGGTGGCGGAGGCGGATGCGAACATGGAGGTGGCGGTGGAGCAGGTGGAATGGTCGATATGACTAACGCTCTGTTAACTGTTGCAAAGCAAACTTATAACGTTGGTGTTGGTGGTCAAGGAAATGCCGCTGGACAAAGATCTAGAGGAAACACCGGAGGCCAATCTACTTTTAACGACGGTTCAACTATATTAACTGCACTTGGTGGGGGCGGTGGAGCTGCATGGCAGGCCAACCCTAACTCTGGAGGATCAGGAGGCGGATCAGGGGGTGGAAACCCTTATGGATCAGGTTCTGGTCAACAACCAGGTCAACCAGGAAATTCAGGAACATACGGTCACGGACAACCTGGAGGATCAGGACAATTTTCACATCACGGCTCAGGAGGCGGTGGAGCTGCTAACGGCGGACAACCAGGACCATCGAGAAACAATTCACAAGGTGGAGATGGTGGTAATGGAAGATCAACATCAATCACAGGATCATCAGTAACTATGGCCGGTGGCGGTGGTGGTGGAAGTTGGGGTAACCCAAGATCTAATGGTGGATCAGGTGGAGGATCTCAAGGAGCAGGATCTCCTCCTCAAGCACCAAGTGGTGCAACATCAGGCCTAGGAGGCGGTGGAGGCGGAGGCGGTGAATCCGTTGGTCAAGCATCTCCAGGTTCATCAGGTAGAGTAATAATTAGAAGGAAATTTCAATAATGGCTGAAAAGTATTTTGCTATAGTGGATGATAATAATATTGTTACAGACGATATGGTTTTGGATGTAGCTACTGAAGCAGATGGAATTCAACAAGCAAGAGATATATTAAATGATCAAACTGCAACTGTTGTTGAAACTTTTATAAATGCAAATGATGCTTCTACAAGATATAACTATGCGGGAGTAGGTTATACTTGGGATGCTACAAATAATGCATTTTACGAACCACAACCTTTTGCTTCTTGGTCTTTAGATGCTAATTATAAATGGCAAGCACCAGGCACTCCGTACGGAGATACTTCTAGTATTAGTGACGATTATTACGTTGTAGAGTGGGACGAAGATAATACCAGATGGAACGCTTTAAATACAACAAGTGAAACTGTTACTAATTATTGGGATGGTTCAGCTTGGGTTCCTGTCTAACACTTGATTATTTACAATAGTTCTATATAACTGACGTTATGTCAGATTCTTTCATTGGGAAATTTAAAGTTGAAAACGAAGTTATAGATAACGTATTAAAATTTTTTAATAAAAATAAAAAAAGACATAAAGCTGGAATTGTAGGAGGCAAACAAGAACTTGCTCTTGAAACTAAGGATTCAACCGATATACCACTAACCACAGAAGATTTAGCTTTAAATAAAGATATAAGATCTTATTTAGAAGAATTATCATTTTGTGTAAATAAATACAAAAAGAAATACGTTTTTGCTGATCAACAACAATCTAAATGGGGATTGGGTGGTTGTAATATACAAATGTATAAACCAGGTCAGGGTTTTAAATTATGGCATTATGAAAATGATGGTTCACCAGATGCAGTAAAAAGACATTTAGTATTTATGACTTTTTTAAATACTTGTAAAAATGCAGGTACTATGTTTTATTATCAAAAAAAAACTTTTGATTGTAAAAAAGGAGACACTTTAATTTGGCCTGCTGCCTGGACACATACACATAAGGGTGAGATATCAGAAAAACAAAAAGAAAATAAATATATAATTACAGGATGGTTTTACTATGACTAAAAATAAATTTGAAATGCAGGATGTTTTTACGACACCTATTTATGCAAAAACATTTAAAAACGTTGATAATAAAAAAATTATTAAATATTTAAATAAGATAAAACATGAAAACCATAATGTAGGTACGTCTGCTGAAGGAGGGATACACACTCAATACTTCTTCTACCCCTTTCCTACAGTTACTGAAACACTAAACGAAGAAGTACATAAGTTTGTTAAAGAGGGACCTTTAAAAGATTTTGAAGTTAAGGGAACGCCAACAATACATAACAGTTGGTTTATAATAAACAATAAAGGAGATTTTAATAAACCACACAACCATCCTCCTTATTGGATATCTGGAATATATTATGTAAAAGCTGAAAAAGACTGCGGTGATTTAATTTTTAACAATAACGCAGAAATGAATAATTATGCAACTTCTTATCATAACTATAATAAGTATAACTCAAAAGAGTACAGAGTAATTCCACAAACAGGAATGTGTATTTTGTTTCCATCTTGGATTAATCATTTTGTTACACCAAATAAAACTAATAAAGATAGGATAGCGTACAGCTTCAACATTTAATGAGTTTATTTGGTAAAGCTGATTATTGGTATTTTGAAAAAGTTATACCTAAAAAACAATGTAATGAAATTATTAAATTTGGTAAAAAATTAGAAAAAGAACAAGCTGTAGTTGATGACAATAAAATAGATTATGAAATGCGTAATTCACACACGGGTTGGTTTAATGATCCTTGGGTATACGAAATGATCTTACCTTTTATACATGGCGCTAATAAAAGTGCAGATTGGGGTTTTGACTTTGATTGGTGTGAAGACGTTCAATTTACAGAGTATAAAGGTAAAGATAAACAGCATTACAATTGGCATTTTGATGCCAACCCAGCGCCTTATGATGAAAATTCAAGAGAGAATTGGAAGGGTAAGATTAGAAAATTAAGCTGTTGTGTAAACCTATCAGACCCTAAAGATTACGAGGGAGGTATGTTTTACGTAGCAGTCGACGCAAAAATAGGAATAAAGAGAGAAGTTCAAAGAGTTAGGGAGATGAGTGAACAGGGTAGTATAATTGTTTTTCCAAGTCAGATATACCATAAAGTTACTCCTATAACTAAAGGTACAAGATACTCTTTAGTTTGTTGGACAATAGGACCTAAATTCAAATGATTATAGACATATTTAAAACTAGCGTATTTAAAAAGGAACTTAATATCAATAACGATGTTTTAAATAATTATGCTAATTTAATTGAAAAGAATTCAAAAGGATGTGTTAAGTCTAATAGAGGCGGTTTTCAATCTGAAGATCTATCGGACGATTGTTTAACTGAATTAAAAAAAGAAATTGTAAAATATGCTAATGATTTTTCAAAAGCAATTTATGAAACAAAAGTAAATTTTAGTAACATTTGGTGTAATATTAATTATTATAAAGATTATAATTTACTACACGACCATAATGATGAAATGATATCTGGTGTATATTACACTCAAACACCTAAAGATTGTGGAAATATATTTTTTTTCAACCCTGCCTGGCAAATAAATAGATATCCGAAGCTTAATAATTATTCTGCGCAATCTTGGTGGTTGCCATCTAAAGAAGGTACACTTTATTTATTCCCTAGTTGGTTATTACATAATGTAGAGCCTAATTTAAATAAAAAGAAAAAAAGAATATCTTTTTCTTTTAACTTGATATGATTAAACACTATAAAAATTTCTTAACTAAACAAGAGCTTAAAGATCTAGAGATATATTTTGATCATTGTTTTTTTAAACAAAAAATAGCTAGAGCTGATCCTATGGTAGAAGGATCTATATCTATTTATTCAGATTTAGTAGCACAATACTTTATGTGTATAAAAAAACCATTAGTAGAAAAAGTATTTAAATCAAAACTTATACCTACTTATTCATTTTCAAGAGTTTATTTTAAAGATAATGTAATGAAACGACATTCAGATAGATCTTCATGTGAAGTTTCTGTAAGTCTTAATATCTGGTCTGATACTCAATGGCCTTTATGGTATGAAACAGAAAAAGGTGACGTGCCTATGTATACAAAACCAGGTGAAGCTGTTTTTTACGAGGGGCAAAAATACGATCATTGGAGAAAACCCTTTGAAGGAGAGTCGTGCTGTCAAATTTTTATGCATTACATAAGAGCAGATGGGGAAAACAGAGACAGAGCTTATGATGGAATGGAAGATAGTAAATACCCTAAACTAATAATGAAGCCATGGTTAAGATAATAGAAGGAAACTTAAATAAAAAAGATACCGATATGTTAGAAGCAAACATAAATAATAATATGTTCCCTTGGTATTTTCTACCAAGTCCTGTTACTCCAAAATACCCATGCGTTACCCACGTGCTTATACCTAGGTATGATTATACTAATGATGAGGGTTTTAAAGTCAATTCGAACTTACATGATTTAATTTATCCGATAATGGAAAAAGCTTTAAGAAAAAATAAGATTCAAATTAAAAGAATACTTAGAGGTCAACTAAACTTTACTTGGTATAATAGTGGTGTATATTCCGATCCACATTGGGATCATGAGTTTCCCCATGATGTATTTATTTATTATATAAACTCCTTTACAAAAGGTTCTACGTTTGTTTTTAAAGAAACCTACAAAGATAAAAAAGCAAAAAGAATTGATAAAGAAATTACTGCAAAAAAAGGTAAATATGCTATTTACCCAGGTGAGAACTTTCATGCTGCAGGGTTTGTGGGTAAACCTGATGAAGTAAGAATGATTTGCATCTATACATTTGAAAGGATAAAATGATAAATACTTTGTTTTCTGTAGACATTGCCTCAACACAAGTTAAAGATTGGAAAAACAAAAAAAGGAAATTAGGTAAGGTTATGTCAAATCTATCTTTTTTAAGAAGAAACTTAACAAACTATGAAACATCTCGTTTTTGTAACGACATAGAAGAATTTAAAAATACTTTCAACACAGTTTTTAAAAAAGATATGGAACTTTTATTAAAAGAAACTAATATAAAAAAAATTAATATTAAAGATATTTGGACAGTGGCTTACAAAAAAGGTGACTATCAAACAATTCATCATCACGGTAAAGCAATGTACACAGGTGTGTTGTACTATGACATTCAAGGTAAAATGGACGGTACTTATTTTGTTTCACCTGTACCAAACCCTGTTACTGCAAATACACAACTAGCTATGCCTGAGGTAAAAGAAGGTACGCTTTGTTTTTTTCCAGGTTATCTTCTTCACTATACTAACCCCAATCAAAGCGATAAAGATAGAATAGTAGTGTCGTTTGATTTTGATATTGTGGAGTTTTAATGCAAAAAGATACTGAATTTTCTAAATATGATTACTGGTTTTGGCAAAACCATTTCACCAAAGATGAGATATCTGCTTTAACAAAGTTGTGTGACGAGAACCTTGTAGGTAGACAAGACGAAAAGTTTTCCGCGCATGATTTAAAAGGAAAAAGTAAAAAGACTAGTGATGTTTATTGGGTTCTGTATAAAACACTAAGACCTTTTTTAAATGATTTTATTAAACAAGTTCTTTGGACAATTAATCACAAATTTGGCTATGTAACTTTTGACTATGGAGATATGGAATATGTATTGTACAATACTTATTCATCAAAACGAAAAGCTAAATACGACTGGCATAATGATATGGCTAACGATATTACATTTGATATTAAAGCGACTTTGTTAATTGATATTTCACCTGCCCCGTATAAAGGAGGCACATTTAAAATATTAAACAATAATGTAGAAACTATAGACAGGTTTAGTAAACCCGGTGACGTGCTTTTATTTAAACCGCATTTACACCATATGGTAGAGCCTGTAACAAAAGGGACAAGAAAATCATTGGCTATATTTTTAACAGGACCTAAATTTAGATGAAACCTTTACTTACAAAACCTTTTTTAGATTACTTAACAAAAGTAAAAACAAATAATAAAACGTTACTTGAAATAGGTTCGGGTAATTCTACGGTATTTTTTGAAAATATATTTAGAAAGGTTATTAGCTTAGAAGACAACCAGATATGGTATGACAAGGTTTTTAAAAAATGTAAGAAAGCAGACTTAATAATGTTTGACCAAAAAAATATCTACCCTACTTTAAACGATTGTTTAAACAGAAGACCTCATTATATTTTAATTGACAATGATCCTACTAATATTTCAAGACTAGATTTAGCTGAGTTTGTTCATTTAAATAAAGATTATGGGTCTATGATTATTTTAGATAACGGAGAAAAAAATCTTGAAGCGTATAGTTTACTTAAAAGTAATTATTATTGTTTAGATTTTGTAGGTCAAAGATATGATAAGAAAACATCGGTAACCTCTCTTTTTTTTGGAGAGAAATTAGCTAAAAAGGTATATGTATGAAATCAATAGATATTCGATCACAATTTTTAATCTACACATCTCCTAAACATAAAAAATACAAAGATAAGTTACTAAATTTAATAGATGAAAGTCCTGATATTACATTCAACAATATTACTAAAACAGATTGGACGATACCAGAAGATATAACTAAGGATTACCACATGATGTTGAGGCGACAAATACTTAACCCAATGATGTTTGAACAAGTAGAACACTTTAAGGCTGATAACTTTACAATTGAAAGAATATGGTTTCAACAATATATAGTTAATGATTTTCACAAATTTCATAACCATCCCAACACTAATTATACAAACGTATATTTTTTAGAATTACCAAACAAAGAAGATAAAACACAGATTAAAGTTGATGGTAAATTAATAGACTATGAAGTAGAAGAAGGACAAATAATAACTTTCCCTGGACATGTATTACATGCAGCACCTAAGACTAAAGGAAAAAGAAAAACAATTATATCCTTCAATACTAATTTTTTATATGCTTAATTATAAGG
>Ga0196887_1000388_pt1 | contig 21684 bp, 27 predicted proteins | sample VirMetDEL_Mar_31_FD_169094 | JGI IMG/M metagenome (GOLD analysis project Ga0196887, IMG submission 169094) | Aqueous microbial communities from the Delaware River and Bay under freshwater to marine salinity gradient to study organic matter... | ecosystem: Environmental > Aquatic > Marine >... | reverse complement strand
GGCGCAAAGAAAGAACGCCCAATAGCTGTGGAGCTTACAATAACTAAAGCTTCTTAATCCTAACGTCCTAAGCAAGACTTAAAACTGCTTAACTAACAACAACAACGGAGGAAACATTATGTTAGATTCAATCGCAATTTTGTCATCAAATTCACCAGAGAATTGGTCATTCAATACCGAGTTAGTGCCACTTCAAATAGAAAATGGAACTATTGTCAATTCACATAAAGCATTGATTCGTACAGATACAGAAGAAGTATTAGCAGTGCATGGCAATGGATATCATATCATATCACACGATGATGTAGTTAATTCTACCTACGATGCAGTTAAAAAAGCAGACATTACTAATGATTATAACTTTCAGATTACTGACTATGACAATGGCAGAAAGCTTAAAATAGATATTATATTCCCTGACTTAATAGTAGAGCCAGTAGTAGGTGATCATATTAGATTTCAAACTCAAGTGTATAATAGTTACGATGCTAGCTGGTCTTTATCACAGCAAGCAAAAGCATTAAGATTGTGGTGTTTAAATGGATGTACAACACCAGATACTATTAGTCATCAGCGCACTAAGCATACTAAGAACGGTTCATTAGGACTAGACTTAGGTGCAGACTTAATGCGCCAAGGACTTAGACAATTCTTTAATGATAAGAATATGTGGACTGCATACACCCAGCAATCAATGGCTTGGAGTACAGTAGAAGACTTCTTTAAAAAGAATCTAGTTAGAACATCACGCAGATACAGAGAGCATGATGAGTTTAACAAACGGCAGCTAGATAACTTAATGAGTATCCATAGCAAACAGATATCTCACCTAGGATTAAATGCATGGGCAGCTTACAATACTATGACTGAATGGGCTACTCATACTCAAGATTGTGCAGTACCAGAAAATGCACAACGTCAACGATCAGATGCAGTAGCAAAAGCTATGCGCTCTGACACATGGAGGACATTAACAAATGCCTAAGATTATTACCGCAATACCAACAGAGGTACTAGATTATTACCTACAAAACATAGCACCTACTGTGTGGATTACCAATATAGATGAGCAGGTCAAAGACTTTTATCAATATCAAATTGATCCTAGTTATCATGACGAGAAAACTTTCCTTGCAATGTGTCATGAAAAATGGGAACGTCATAATTCAAATCAAATAGAAGGACACCCAGTATGAATCCAGAACCAATCTTTATGACACGCAGAGACAAAGTGTTACACGAAGCCAATCAATTAATTAGTCAGGATAGAAACAATCAATACGGTGATCCGCATATTAATATGTTAATGATTGCAAGAGCTTGGTCGGAAGTGCTTGATCATACTGTACAAACGTGGCAAGTACCTATTATGTTAGCACAAATGAAACTAGCTAGGATATCAAGCGGTGGGTACAAAGAAGACTCAATCGTAGATGCTATAGGATACCTAGCATTGGCAAGTGAGATCAAAGATAAAAACGTTCCCGAATTATAAAGACGAGACTTATGTTACAGGGTCGTATGAAAAACTTATCGAGCAGATGGTTGATCATCGAAGCACACTTGGTATATCACAAGAAGAACTAGCAGATAGGATTGGGTGTGCTTCATCACTTATACATAAATGGGAACAACACAAACGAGTGCCATCAGGTTTCTTGTTTACGTGTTGGTTAGATGCACTTGGCTGCGAGATCCAGATCAACTTCAAAAAAACTTAGGCAAGAATCCGCCACTTGTGAAGCGTGTGGTGTTGATTCCGATTTATTTGTAGCTATACTAGCTAACATAGAACCTGTCAGGCATTACATTATATGCTTAGACTGCTATCAGAGGGATACATGGCAAACAAAAATAAACTCAAAGGAACTTACCACGAAAACTGGTTCGTCAAATGGCTCAAAGAAATCGGCATCCAAGCCAAAAGAGTACCGCTCAGTGGTGCGCTCGGAGGAGAATACTCAGGTGACATCCACCTCGAAGTCAACGGACGAAAGTTGGTGGGTGAAGTAAAGTACAGAGATAAGTCTAATTTCCCTAGCCCTTTCAAAGTATTAGAAGGCAGAGACATTGCCTTTTATAAGAGGAGAACAGGTACTCCTCAAACCCTAGTCATCATGAGTGGTGATCAATTCAAACAACTAATGGAGTTAAACAATGACACAAATGAATTCAGTTCTTAATCATTTAAAAGATCATAATCACATCAACACATGGATAGCATTTACTGAATACAAATGCACTAGACTAGCTGATGTAATCTTTAAATTAAAAAAGAAAGGTGTAGTGATTGATACAGAAATGAAATACAATGAAAAAACTAAAACAAAATGGGCTCAATATAACCTTATATCTTTAGGTTTAAAAGCTTAAGTTAAACGTATCCTAACTAGGAATGGAGGAACCTAGCTAGGATACTTATGAACATAAACAGGGAGGAAATATGTTCACCACTAGATTAGCTGAAAGTATATGGACAAAGCAAGTAAGAAATCCTAGTGGCAAACTAATTCTTCTTGCACTAGCTAGGTATGCCAACAAGGAATGTATATGTTGGCCTAGTATTGAAACATTATCTGGCGATACTGGTATATCAGAGCGTCAGATCATGCGGATAATAAAAGACCTCGAGAAAGATAACCTGCTGCTTGTTAAGAGAGCAGGTTGGAACAAACCTAATGTCTATAAGTTTACATATAGTGACACCATGTCACCCGAACCAAGTATAGATTATTATAATATAGTTAATGGTTAGAGTGACACCATGTCACCATACAAGGAGTACCAATGGAAGACATCAAGAAACACAGAGAGTGGATTGTAATACAAGTAGCTGCACTGCGTGCTAAATTCTATGCACCTAGATTAGAGCCAGCAGTTAACAAAGCTTACATGATTTCATGGGCTGACACACTACAAGTGTATAGTAAGCAGGAAATCACAGACGCAATGGCTGCTCATGTACGCGAGAGTCCACGCATAACGCCCAACGAGGGCATGATTAGAGAATTAATAATACAACACAGGCCAAGAGCAAAAGCACCACCTCAGAAGCCAGTAGAAGAGAAGCCCAAACTTAGCGTAGAAGAACGCAGAAGAATATCAGCAGATGTAATGTCTACATTCCAACGTGTAGTAAAAAAACCTTGAGGTCAGTTGGAAAATATAGTATGATCTCAGTACAAAATGGAGGAAGTAATGGAGAGAAAAGGATTCATTGGAGGATCTGACGCTGTAAAAATTATGAATGGCGATTGGATAGAACTTTGGGAAATCAAGACAGGTAGAATAGAGTCGCCTGATCTTAGTAAAAACTTAGCAGTACAAATGGGTATACTTACCGAGGACTTTAACATTAGTTGGTTCGAGCAAGAGTATCAAAAAGGTGTTCATGGTCAGCAGTATGAAATACTTTTAGGTGGTACAGATACTATGCCACCAATTAAAGGTACACTAGATGGTCTTGTAGGTAGCAATGACATTATAGAATGCAAACATACTAATGCATTTAATAATATGGAAAAGGTTATCTCATATTACATGCCGCAAGTGCAGTTGTATATGTATCTTAAAGTTCTTAGCACAAAAAAACCATCAAAAGGTTGTTATTTATCTGTATTTTTTGGCAACAGTAAATGGGAATGTAGTTACATTAGTTACGATTCTAATTATTTAGCTACTGTAATCAGTATGATACAAGAGTTTTGGGGTTATGTTGAGAGAGACGAAGAGCCACCACACGCGTTCAACACAGGTGTTACGCAAGCAACTTTAAATAATATAAGAGTAGATTATACAATAAGACGTGACGCTAACTTAGACAACGAGTTTATGTCTGTAGCACACGACTACATTGAGCATCAAGGTGGCGCAAAGATGTTTGACAATGCTAAGAAAAGTTTAAAACAAATGGTTGGTCATGACGAAAGAGAGGTATACTGCGATCAACTTTCCGTAAAGCGCGACAAACGTGGCGCATTAAGAATTCATGTAAAGGAGGAAACATCATGAGTGATAATAAAATACAAGCAATCAAAGCTTTAATTCAAGCACAAAAACAAATGGCTAAAGTGTTAAAGAGAGCTACTAACCCACACTTTAGAAGTAAATACGCAGATTTAAAGTCTGTTGTAGAAGCAGTAATGCCAGCGTTTTTAAATAATGGGTTTGCAGTTACGCAACCCAATGGAGCAGATGACTTAGGTGATTATGTAGAAACAATACTAATGCATAGCTCTGGGTTTTTATTTAAATCTAAAGTTTACCTACGATTAGGTAAGCAAGATATGCAAGGGTATGGTTCAGCTACTACCTACGCTCGACGCTATGGTTTACTAGGTATGGCAGGTGTAGCACCAGAAGATGATGATGCTAATGCAGCAGTTGCTACAGATAATAAAAACAAAAAAACAATTTCAACAGATCAATTCTAAGGAGAGACTATGAGTGATTATGATAACACCAACACAGGTGCGGCCTTCAAACCTTTTGATAACATGAAGTTAATACTGCAAGGTAAACTAAACCTTGAAGGTAATGACAGAGATATAGTTCTAGTTACTGACACAACTAAGTCAGGCAAAAGAATTATTAAAGCGTATCAAAAGCTAGGTGTAATGTTTGAGAATGATAGCAACAATGAGAAAGCACCTAGTTACAGTGGCTCTCTTGATGACTATGCTACAAACAAAGACATGCAAATAGCAGGTTGGAAAAAAGACGCTGGTGCAACAAGCCCTTATATTTCTATAAAAGTATCAGAGAAATACAGCGACACACCTAATGTTAACCAATCTTTAGACCAACAATTAGGTGACGACATACCATTTTAATATAGGCTTTTAACGGTACTATATTAGCCTAGAAGAGTGCGTCATAATCTACGTATTATATAAAATGCGTTGTACCATATTTAGGATTGTTATAAGCGCACTCTTTTTTAATTGTCGTGGGTTTTTAAGTACGTACTTAAGTACCCACATAACAGGAGCGGTGGCCCACCCAAAGGGCAAGCCGCTCCGTATTGGAGGAATACAAATGACTACCGCACAACAAGTAATTGATAGACTTAAAAGAGTAGCTAGTATTATACAGCTAGATGCTCTTGAAAAAAATAGAACTGGGGTTAGAAACAGAGGTGATGAGCTGCTTGCTTTGATCATATTGCTGGAGGATAAATTAAATGAAAGCAACACAACAAAAATTTAAAATATCAGTCGAACAAGAAATACTCTACGGCAAGCTACTTAAAGAGTCAGCTATTGCTATGGGTCAGGTAGGTAGATTACCAGAGTTTAAAGTATATCAAGCAACAGACAAATTAAACAATCAGAAAGCACAAGCGTATCAGATAATAAAAAATTCTGGTGTAATAAATGCTTTACAATTAGCAGAAAAAATGAACTTATCTAAACCTGATCACGCTAGAAATATTATTCAGAAATTAATTAGAGATAATAAAGTTGAAAGAGTTAAAAGAATTATAAGAGATTTCTATCCATACTCAGGGTATAAGATAAAACAATGACTGACCTTACAATAGAAAAATTTTTAAGACGAATGGATAAAGCCAACGTAGCTAACAATGGCTTTCCATACGACAGAGTAATAACAAGCGACAAGTTCTTGGTTAAGTTAGGTCGAGAGGTAGGTGACTTAGTTAACCTAGTTCTTATACTTAATGATGAGCTAGAAAGAATAAGAAAAAATTCTATTGATATTTAAATTCTTCTCTTACCTTAATACACTGGCAATCTATAAAAAATAAATCACCATCTTTTTTTTCAATAGCATTAGCCATAGAATACACAGCAGTCTTAATGTTAGCTTCACATTTTTCTCTGCTTGATTCAGCAATAGGTGGAACCCAAGCACGACACATCTCACCATTAGCAAACGTAACGCAATACACCATAGCCATAATCCACATTATAAACAAACCTTTACACGACTAACTTCACCCTCTTGTTTATGATATGTAATGCCTTGCATCTGTGACCTGCTGCTGTAAGCATGGCTAGAAGCATAGGAATCTTTACCTGTTACAGCCCTGAGTTGCTCAACAAGTACACCACCTACTTCACGCATCATTGTGTGGTGGAGGTGTCCAGTAAAATAAAATCTATGTTTAGTTCTACCCCATATCTCAGGCCAAGCATCAGCCATATGCATTACAAGTCTATCTGCTTTTGCTTTGTCTCCGTGGTGCGCGGCAATCATGACACTTCCAAACTCATGCACAAAGAAATCAGCAGCGGTTTGTTCAACAGTTACTCTAATATTATTTTTGTAACGCTCTGCCATTGCAAACATCACAGCCAAATAAGAAGTCTCATTGTGATTACCACGCAATACTCTGCATATTACCTGCTCATGTTTTTGCAACGCACAATCAATTGCAGCAGACAGCGCAGTTATTGCACACTTTAGAGAATAAAAAAATCTTTCAGACACATCGAGTGGGTGTTTACTTCTAGGAGTTTGTGCGTTGTTGTCATCAGCGTGAGTTAAATCACCAACATCTAATACCAATGCATACTTAGACTGTGGTGAACTTGCAACACATTTAGCCATTCCAGTTTTAATTCTTTGCACTGCAATGTCAGAATTATAATCCTCACCAACCTCGCTAGCATCTGCTCTCATGCCTATGTGTGCGTCAGCAATAGGGTACAAGGTAAGAAGGTTATCTTCCACCAGCTCAGGGGGCTTTACAATCTCACACAGAACGATTCCATTTATAACATCTCGTATTGATTCTGCTATATCATTGGTATCAATCTTATCTATTTCATTTCTAAAATATAAACTAACATCATCAGTCTTAATCCAACCAGAGTGTACAGCATTTATGTTAGCCATACCTGTTTCAGTCATGGCATACTTAATACCATCATCAGCTTCTTCATATTTCTTTGCTGAATTAAGTCTATGTCTTAAAGCAGAACGACTAATACCTAGGCTTTTAGCCGCTTTAACTTGGCTTCCGTATTTAACAACAGCATCAAGTGCTTCTTGTTGTTTAGGTGTCACTTACGTTCCTTACAAATACACTTGTCTATACAAGCACATGTGTCTCTGCATATACATTTATCATTACACTTACAAGTCATGTCAATTTCCTACTAATGGGTTGTCTAATGCTTCCTGTAATCTTTCATTTAATCTATCTTCTAATTGCTTTGAGTTAGAATCAATGCGTTCTTCTGTGTCTCTCATTGTATCACGCACATCTTTTTCTGTTTCTCTATTCAAAGATTCTATTTCTCGAAGAGAAGAGTTAACGTCTTTGTTTAGTTGGTTCATCTCAGCTAGTGTATTTTCTACCATTAAATCTATAGATGCTTGTGTGTTTTTAATTCTATCAGAAGATTTTTCTACCTTGTTATCTATCTTATCTATGTAACCTTCTAGCTTTAGTATATCATCACGCAGATTATTCTTAATGTCTTTGCTATACTCCAACGCACTATCTAGTTTTGTTTGAATTAGTGCGTTTTGAGATTTAATTGCACCAATATTTATATTTTGTATGATGCTCTTCATGTCCATGTAATCTTTGTAAACCTCAAAGCCACCCCACAACCCACCGCCAAGCGCCGAAACAATTGGTACAAGTAACATAAGCTTGCCACCTTTTATCTTAGCTCCTGCTATTTCTACTTCAGCCATATCACACTCCTAGTTTTCAAATGATAAACTTCTTAGTTGATTAATTTCTTTCTGTAACTTTAATACTTCTAGTTCTTTCTTCTGTAATTCTAGTTCATACAATCTATTACAATCTATTCTTGACTTAGCTCTGCCACCAAGAGGTATAGTTATCCTACTGTATACACCTATGTCACCTGTTCTAGTTGTGTCAGATTGAATCAATCCTGTCACACCAAACTCCCAGTTGGTAGCTGACCCTATAGCATTAGAACAATCTAGTTCTCCTGCTCTAAACTTATCTGCTTGAAAGTTTTGACTTGCGTTAGGTAAAGAAAGATTCAAAGAATTAGACACAGAATCAGCCCAAGCCATATTATAACTGAGTATAAATATAATAAAAAATATTTTCATTTCTTTATCTTAGAACATATGCGTGATGCTATTAATGTTACCTGCTCTTTACCTTTAAATACTTTTGATTCAGTGCAAATGTAAACAGCTTTAACTATATCTCTTGATCTTATGTAAACATCAAATATTTTTTTCTTATTATATCCTACCTCTATTATGTTAGCAGTAGATGCAAACGGTACTGGCTTCCAGCTATCAGTAAAGACACCTATCTCATACCATAACACATCACTTCTGCGATTAAATATTTTTAAACTTGTTACCGATACACCCTCTACATAAGACGACTTCAGCTTTGGATAAGCTGGTGTCATCTCATGTGCATGTAGAGATGTACACAAACATAAAGATATTATTACTTGGCGATACATTCCGCTACTATTAATGCTGTGTAATTGCCAGCAGGTAAAGACTTAGTGCTACCATACTGAGCGGTAGACTCTACAGTAAACCAAGTGCTACCAGCTAATGTTAAGTTAAACTCAGTTACGTTGTTGTATGTAATTTTTGCAGCTTCATATGCTGACATAGCTGCTACAGATACTTGTCCTACTTTAGTACTACCTGTCCATGAAACTGAGTCATTCAGTGTTGGGCTTGATGAGAAGCTGTTAGGATGTGTAAACTTAGCTTTGTAGTAGTCTGCCTGTGCTACATCTATTCTAATAGAAGCCTTTACACCACCGTCTGCTGGTGTTGTAGTTAGCTTATACGGTAAAGGATGTCCGTAAACACCACTTGTTTCTGTCCATACAGAACACTTGGGCTGCACTTGACCTGTAATAGGAGAATCAACTGCCATTGCAGAGCTTGTTGATAATAAAAATATTAATGGTACTAATTTATTCATGCTATATCCTAATCTTTGTACTGTGATCTAACTATTTTCTTGTGTAAGTTATCTTGTTTTAAATTTCTTAATGCTTTGTCGTTATCTTTTATGCTGCTGTCAATTAATATAATTGTATCTTCATACTTACCGCCCTCTATAGTTGCATTATAATAACTATCTAGTGTACCAGCCGCAGCCATTTGCTGCATCATAGCTAGCTGTTGTGTTGGGTTGGCTATTTGTTCTGCTGCTCCAGCAACAGACAATGCCTTTTCCATTTTTAATTCTTCTTGCTCTTCTTCTTTTTGTTTTTCTTTTGCTTCTTCTTCTTCTTGCTCTTCTGTCTTTTGATCTAGTTGATACTGAACCCACTCATCATAATAAGGATCATCTATTGCAGGTTCATTATTAAGTAAATCATTGTCTAAAAGATATTGATACAAAGCATCTTTAAAGTTAGGGCAGCTAGGATCAGAAAGTGGAATGTAACATGGATCAAACTTATAATTGTAGGCTACTATTACATCAGTTAATGTTGCGCCATTACTAGCTGTGATACTTCCCTTACCCCACTTAGTGCCAAGAGAAGGATTAACAACATCAAATCCTATCTTAGTATTGCTTGGTAATTGATCCCAGTTATCATGTCTTTCATATATATTACCAGATCCTGTACTGTTCTTGTTTATTATAGAAACTGTAGAATCTGCACTATTACTTTTGTTTATTGTATACTTATGAAATATTCCTTGAATTTCTAACCCTGCTTGGGGTGGCAACACATCTGTCATATTCCAAGTGTGTTTATTCTTAGCTACATTATTTGTTCTTCCATATATATTATCAGAGTACAAACAAGAGGGCCAAGAAAAGACCAATAACAGCACCAGCACCTGTTGCGGTGTTCTTGGTATCATCATCCCATTCCTCCTTTGCTCCTGTCTTAGCATCAGGAACTAAGTGTGGGTTATTTTTCCAAGCGTCTTTAGCTGGTTGACCTACAAGCCCATCAAAAGGACATGGTGTACCTGCATTAAGCATGCTTTCAAACACACGCTTGTCCATACAAAGCACACTAACTGCTGCAACTTTCATTCCCATATCATAAAGAACCTTAGCATTCTTTAATCTTTCACAGTTCATATCTCTAGTTGTAGCACCTATTGATATACCTAGTATCTGTGTTTGCACTGCACCTGACATACCTACTGTGCATAAGTCTGAGTTAGAATTATTAATTGTAGGTGACATAGCTGAAGGTGGCGGTGACTTAACTGTAGTAGTAGAAGTAAGATTGGAATCTACTGTAGATGTAGTATTACTATTAGTTTCTATACAGTTAGCATTAGTAGTGCTGTCACATCCTTCAGCATATGCTAAAGGAACTAACACCATTAAAAATAATAGTGCTACAAATATCCAGCTTATTATTAAAAAACTTTTCTTCATTAAGTGCTTGATGCTTCGTTAGCAGTTTTCTTTGCGGCCTTAACTTCATCTGTCCAAACAGCACTTGTAATGCCTTTAATTTCTGTTGACTCACCTGATACATCTGTATCCGTATGTGTCCATGAGTCATCAGCGTTCTTTACTGATGATACACAGTGTAGTACGCGCCTGTGGAATGAGCGAGATAGCTCTGTGCCATCTTCTTTTATAATAGTGGCTGTTCTGATTTGTAGGTCTTTATGAGTACCCACGACCTCAAGTTTATCGTCTTCTATTGTTTTAGTTAGTGCCATATTTTATCTCCTTTTATGGACTGTCTGTCTGTAGAATCCACTACAGATAATTTGTTATGCAAAATAAGAAATAGAACATCTAAACTCAGCAGTAGCATTTAATTGAGTATTAGTCAGAGATACAGAGTTAGCATTTAATCCACTAGTAGTAAAGTTACCCTGCATTGAGCAAGTTGTAGTTCCACTAGTAGCAGTTATGGACAGTGAATTAACATCAGCTCCCATATTAGCGTAATATCCAACAGAGCCATTAGCCTCTATACTCGTTGAGGCAAGGGTGTCTCCTACAGTAAACGGAAGCCCAGTTATAAGTACAGTTCCCGTACCATTAACAGTCTGGACTCTTAAATTACAATTAACCGTTACTAGCCGCCCAACCTTAGTGTAAGAACCTGCGGCTACATCCACAGCAGCCACTGTAGAGCCATGTGTTATTCCAGGCGTGAACGTACCTTCTTCGTAGTCATTTAAAGTATTGGCATTTGTTCCATCTATACCACTGCCAAGCTCAACACCATTTGGAATTGAAACCTGACCCCCACTATGAATTCTCATTTGTTCTGTTGGAGAAGATGCTCCATCGGCTGTTACAGAAAAACTTAAACGAGTTGGCATATCATTTGCACTCGGAGTAGCATCTACCGAAGCAGTAATAGTAGCACCGTATGTATCTAAATTAGTTCCGTCATCTCCTATAAATGCTATTACACCTAGAGCATCTCCATTGTTTACTATTGTATTAGAGCCAACAGCAGTGTTTCTACTTTTTGTTAAGAAAAGTGTTGGGGCATATTGGTTATTTTCTCTTCTAGTAATACTGGCACTAGCCGCTACGCCTGTTCCTATAACCTGTAATTGAGGAGTTGCACCTGATATATCTGTGTCTGGCGCAGATTGCCCTACAACTACAGCATTATTACCACCATCCACAAACAACATATTAGCGTTTCCATTTGATTCAACACGGAAGTCTATGTCTTGAGAGTCTTCGTTAAATACAGTGCCTGCCGTTGTAAAATCTGCAACATCGACATAAGTTATAACATCACCTGCTGTACCACTTGCAGCAACATCTATATGTACACCACTTGCAAAATCAATCCTAGCAGCCTCACTACTTATGTCGTATTTTTGGTTTGCACTACTGGCTACACTATTGCTGTTAAAGGCAATAAAACTGTTTCCAGTTGAATTGTTTGCGTTAAATCCAACTTTTCTGTAAGTGTTACTATAACGAGCACCAATAATAGAAGAAGTGCCGTCATTTTTAGCAACAGTAGATTCTGCATTAGCAGCAAACCCACCATTAAACACAGTAGCTGCTGTTGTAGTCAAGACGCCTGTTACGAGGGCAGTCGTTGCCATGTTCACCGCACCATCAATGTCTACCACGTCTAAGTTAGTAGTGCCGTCTACGTCTATGTCACCTGAGATATCTAAGGATGTTGCTGCTATTTCGCCTGTAACTGTAATACCGCCAGAAGCTGTAGCTAGTTTAGTTGCACCATTATGATGCAACATAGCTACATCACCTTGTTGAGTAATAATATTATCACCAGAAGAATTTGTAATTAAAACGCTTCCACCACCACCAGGAGAAATAGCTATTGTATTATCTCCAGCATTATTGCCTTTAATCCAATTATTAGATCCATCGTGGTAAATCTGTAGATCAGACCCAGCACCTAACATAACTTTTGCATTATCAGCAAATGTAGCGTTACCAGCGTGAGCAGTAGTAGATGCAAAATCCACTGCACCATCTATATCTACTACGTCTAGGTTGGTCACACCATCAACATCAATGTTGCCAGATATGTCTAAACTTGCCGCTGCTATCTCACCAGATGCAGTAAGAGTAGTTATGTTAGGATTAGCACCACTACCAGCTAGTGCGGCCATGTCAGCAATAACTGCGTTTGTTGCTAGTAGGTTTATATCAGCAACTATGTCAGTAACAGCTAACGCATTTATATCAGAAATTATATCAGTTGTAGCAAGCGTGTTTAAATCGGAGACTACATCAGTAGTAGCTAGTAACGCCATGTCAGCAACTATATCAGAAGTAGCTAAAACATTAAGGTCAGTAACTATATCAGAAGTAGCTAACGTATTTAAATCAGATACTATGTCTGAGGTAGCTAAGAGAGCCATGTCAGCAACTATATCTGTTGTGGCTAGTGTGTTTAAGTCAGATACTATATCACTTGTAGCTAGTGTATTCATATCAGCAATAACATCTGATGTAGCAAGCAATGCCATGTCAGCGACTACATCAGAGGTACCAAGCAAAGCCATGTCAGCAATAACAGCACTAGCTGCTAAAGCATTTACATTAGATATTGCACCTGCAACAGCCGTTACATTACTAGCAACTCCAGCTACTGTTGTTACATTACTCGCTATACCAGCAACTGTTGTAACGTTAGCTGCTATACCTGCTGTTGTGTTTATATTAGCTGTAATTGCAGAGAGAGAATTAACGTTAGCTATAGTTGGGCCAACTTCTGCTGCACCTGTACTTGCATTAAAGCCTAGAACAGTACCTTTTCTTGACGCTACAAGCGGCAACTCCATACTAACTGCTGTATCATCATCTGCTAGGTGTAAAGCTCGATCAATGGTATCATCATTATCAGCTTGAATTGCTATAAATTTATCTAGCTCTGTGTTTAATGTGCTAATAGCAAATGGCCCAGATGCAGGAAAGTCTGTTGTTCTAGCTAATGCTATTGACCTTGTTATAACTACTGTACTGCCACCGCTTATCCCAGTTACTGTATTACCAGATGTTGTGTTTATTGTTCCTGTTGTTCCGTCACCGCCTGATACTGTATAGTGTGTTGCTATTGTTTTCTTAGTACCATCTACATAAAAATTAAGATCAGCTTCAGCGTAAAACTCAAACGGCACAGTAAATGCTGTTTGACTTGCGCCTTCATTAACCGAATAAGATATACGCGGTGTGTTTTCTGATAAACTAATAGTCATATTTAACCTCTTTTTTCTGCCTTATAACGCAAACTTTTACTTTGCAACGCACAATTAAAACCAATCTTCAAAGTTATTTGTAAATTCATTTACTGAACCTTTTACAAACCAGAGCCGCATAAAAGGTAAAGTTCTTATTAAATTTTTAGCTCCTTCAGAAAAATCTCCTGCTATCATATCTTTAAGAGCTTCAAGATAATCATACCCGATGCTTGGCCCTGCACCACCTAATCCTATCGTAGCACCATAAGCATCATCAGAAGGAAACTTAGGTTGTATTAACCCACCAGTTATATTTTTACCGCTAAGAGCAAGTCCTGTGTGTAACGATTGATAAAACATATCCGAATATAAAGCAGCAATACCACTTTGATCAAACCCTCTAGCAAACCAATCTCTCCAAGTCATTTCATCAAATGCAAAACTAGGAGTTTTTATTTGCACTGCCATCATACCAAGGCCAAGAGACATTGCTAAACCAACAGTTCTATTTTTCATTTGCCCTTGAGCAGCCGACATTGTTATTTTATTTACAGCACCTAGAGCATAACTATAAAATTGGAACGGCAATCCAAGCAATCCACTTTCTACTCTAGCATATCCTTTAACTACTCTATGCTCTGGCATACCAAATGCTTTAGCAACACTCATAGGTATATAAGCAACACCATCTACTATAATTGGTTTATCAGCAGGTGTACCCATAATAACTGTATTTAATATACCACTTTGTAATGCAGTTCTAAATGTTGTTAATGTTTCTTCGTCTACTTTTGGTGACGTTTCCCATTTTAAAGTATTAGGTAATATTAATCCATTAGCTGTTGTTTCGTGTGGAGTTGCGGCTATCTTAGCTGCCATTTTTTCGTCTATATTATAGCGAGCTAAATAAGATACTTCTAGTTTGCTTGCCTTACCAACAGTTAATTTTTTAGACATATCAATTAAAGAATGCCCACGAATAACAGAGTCTAGTGTTTTTGCTAAATGTGTTATTGGTGCTAAACCATTAGCAAGATAAAAAGTATTTTTAATTTTATCATATTTAGTAGAAGCATTAACATCGTTAGTAATATCTTCTACCATTCTAAAATGTGAATTGCCTTGAATTAATTCTATAGCTTCACCAACAAGTTTAGCTTCATTACCTTTTAATGTTACTTTGTTGTCAGATAATAAAGCTTGCAATCCTTTAATTATATCTTGCCAATCATGTTCCATCATAATTTTAGCAAAATCTGGTATTGCTGATATACCTGCGCTACCTAAATAATTAAGTTGTGCTGCTTCTTTTAAATAATAAGCAACTTGATTGTCCCAAGCATCAGGACTTCTTTCTAATGTTGAGCCAACAACTCTTTGGTGCATATGGTAATAATCTTTTCTCCAAGCTAATACTTCTTTTTCTGTTTTACCTGCCGCATACATTTGTTCTGTAACGTCATCCATTACATCTTCTACATCTTTACCGCCATATTTTTTAGCAAACTCATATTTACCTGCAACTTTATGAGTGTATCCTTTCATAATAGCTATAGGGTCTTGAACAATATAATTCCAAACTAATTGATTGGGTATATCTAATTCTCTGTGTTTAAAATGTTTTGATTTACCTGCGCCTACATTTGGTACGTCCTCGCCATCAGCTATATTTAATATATTATCAACAGTTTTCTTTACTCTAGATGCAATAGCTTCTGGAGAATCATTTAAATTAGTTTGAACCCATTTATTATCTGCACCTTTAGACCAAATAAGAGGGTTATTTTTATACCACTCAGATATAATAACTTCAAAATCTTCTCTGTTTTTCTTAATATAATTTTTATCCCAATATCTAGGAAGAAAAGATTTCTCTCCTGCTGGCATAACATCTCCTGCCGTTTGCAACGAAAGAGTGTTTTCCGATATTTTACTTTGTTCTTTAGCAATTTTATCTTCAAAGAACTTTGTTCTAAATCTAGCAGCATTAGGTTGTCTTGTTTTTAAATCTTCAAAAGCATTTTTTAATCTTTGCAATTCAAGCTCAGAGTCATTAATTAATTTTCTTATATTAACCTCGTTACCTATTTGACCAGTTGCTTTTAATCTAGTTTCCCATTTAGTAAAAAATTTGTTTAATTCTTGGATAGCATTTTTTTCTGATGGTGTAGCACCTTCTTCTGCAAATGTTCTTTTTCTATTTGCTTCAATTAAAAAATCATTAAATGTTTGTCTTGCGTTTGGTTTGCCAGCAAAGTTTTCTGCTCTTACCGCTAGGTCAGATGTGTTAACTCCCATAAAAGTTTTAGCATCAGTATCAATTTGATCTCCCCATTCTTTTAATACTTTTTGATAAACTTGAACCCATTCACCATTTTTAATTACTGCTCTTTGATAAATAGAAGGAGCTACAGTCATTCCTAATTTATGAAGATTTAATAAAACACCGCTATCACTTGCCATTTCTAACATAGTTCTTTTTGCATAATCTATATTATCTGCACCAAGAACTCTTTTTAAAGGTGTGCTTATTAAATTACCTATCCAACCTCCAGAAGCAATAGCATATTTATCAGTAGAAACTGTGTTTCTAATTTCTAAATGCCTAACACCAAGTTCATTATCTATACCAGCTAATCTTTTTGTTTGGTAAGTTTTTGATTTTTCTAACTTAACTGTGTCAAGTTTATCGCTTCCCAGCTTAACATTTATATCATCTATTTTTTTAGCAATTTTTTCTCGGTCAACTCTTAAATCTTCTGTTGTTTTATTTTGAAATTTGTTTCTTGCAGATTTTAATTGTGCTTGAGATAAGGTATTATTACCCATCATTAAACTTACATTATCTAAATCAGCTTGTTCATTCTGTGCTTTTTGTGCATTAGAAATCATACGATCAAATGAATTGTTTCTTACTCTTGCTGGTACTGAAATAGCACTTGTTAATAATCCGCCAGTAACAGCAGCAAACCCAATGTTAAGAGCAGATTCACTTACAGTAGCTATTGGATCAACTGGATAACGAATAGCTTCTAACCCTGTTTGCAATCCTCCAATGCCAACAGCACCTCTTAAAAAAGTTTTACCTACAGTAAGTGCAGGGCCACCTAAAGGTAATGTAACTAAATTAATTGGATCAAAAATACCTGCTCCTATTTGTGACCAAAAACTAGAATTTTCTAAAATTTCTCTGCGTTTAGTATTTTCATCAATACCTCGTTTTAATGATTTCATATGATCTGCATTTCTTGCATAAAGCAAAGAAGAGCCATATTGCTCATAACCTTTTAAGTCATCTTTAGGAGAATAACTTAAATCAACTCCAGTAAATTCTATTCTGTTTCTTATAGCTTCAAGCATTGGATCATATGTATATCCAAGAGAAGCACCAACTGTACTCCAAAAAGGTACATTAGGATTAGATAATTCTTGACCTAAATTTAACTGATTTCTGTATGGAGTTAATTTATAAACCATTTAAGATCCTGCTGGCATAGCAAATCTTGGGTATGCTTTTAACATTATTTCTTCATTTCTTTCCATAGCAGGAAGATTTTCTCTGTATCTTATTGAATCTTCTAATTGCTTTAAAGTATAATTAGATTCTGTATTTGTTTTATTATTTAAATAATTAATAAGATAATCATCTCTATTGCTAAATGCTAAATGGTCTCCATCAGCAGTTCTTACTGGTTCTAATCCACCGTCTTCTCTTCTTACATAAGCTGCATGTATTACTAATTGATCAGAGCTTGGAATTGGTACTAACACAACTCGTTTAGCTTTACCTTTTGCTATTTGTTCATTATAAAAATTTAAAGCTATTTTTTTAACATCTAATTTTTCTGCAATACTTTGGTTTATAAATGTTTGAGCAGTAATAGCAACACCAGCTAAAGCAAGATCAGATAAATTAGCAATTCTACTTACAAAAGTTGCGTCTTTTTCAAAAATTAAATGAGGACTAATTTTACTTAATTCTTGCTGAACATGACCTATAAATTTTTGCTCTAATCCTGGTATCTTTCCATAAGTAGAAGCAATAGAATTTCTTGATCTATTAACATTTTGATTTCCAGCATCAATAACTAACCCTTCAGTATCTTTATAAGCTTCTTTATAGCGGTTTTTTATTTTGTCTTTTATATCAGTTATATCCATTCCGCTTAAATATAAATGTTTAACATAAGGAATAAAATCTTCTATTGCCTGACCATCTTTTCCTAAATCATCATTAATATCTTTTAAAAATGATTTTACATTTGAATATTCATAAGTATCTAAAAACACATCAAACCTAGCATTAAAATCTTTAGTATTAATTTTATTTGCATTTAAAATAAATTCTAATGCTTTTTCATTTCCTTCTGTTTTAGTAATTCCAATAGCTGTTTTAAATATGCTATATGTTTCTGCATTTAATACATCATCTAATAAATCATGCGATTGAGAAGAATCTGGATGCACTCTATTCATTAAAGTGTTTACTAATGCAGTAACGCCAGCAGCTTGTTCTGGCTCAATGTTAGCAACACCTCTTGATACATTATTAAAAAATGTTTCTACTTCTGTTGGAATAACATTAAGTTCCATAGAAGCAACTAAACCTGCAAACAATCTAGGATTATCTTGCATTAAATTTGGATTACTTAAATTTTCTGCTAAAGTAAATTTTGCACTTGTATCTTGAATATCAATAGCAAATGGCTCACTAGATTTTAAAGGTAAATAAGGATCTATAAATATAGATTGCGCTGTTCTTTTATCTACTGTGCTGTTTGTACTACTACCTGATATTATTCTATTTTTATTTTCTATAAATTTAAGACGTGCGCTTTCTGCTGTTTCGCTTTGTTTTAATCTGCTATTAATACTTGTAATAGTTGGTTTTAATTCTGCAGGTAAAATACCTCGGCTTTGTATATCTTCTAATATTTCTTTTACTTTAGGCATATTGTTTAAAGCGTTATCATTGCCTTCTAAAAATGCTAATGTATTTAATGTTTCGTTACTGTTTTTAAATCCTATTTGGCCTAAAGCTTCTTGAGAAATAATTAATGTTAATCTTCTTTTTAAAGCATTAATTCTATCAAATTCTACTTTAGAATAATTTCCTTTTGGATCATTAAGTTTATCAATTAAAGTATTATAATTTTTTTCATTTTCTTCATACGTATTTAAAGACAAACTTTTTTTAAATTGTTCTTCTTCAGCAAATGCTGCTTTAGTTTGAATTAATTTTTCTTTTATTGCAGCTTGTGAGTATTGCCCTGTTTTATCACTAAATATTCCTGCAAATCCAGCAATGCTTATTTTATTTCTATTTATAAAATTTACAATGTTTTGACCTTGAGGAGTAAGATTATTAAACTTACCTATGTCACCTTGTAAAAGTAATTTAATATCAACAATATTTAAATTTTCGTTAACTTCAGTAGCAATTAATTCAAATATAGATTGTTTAGCAATAGAGTTTTTTATTGTTTCTTTGTTTGCTTCAATAATTTTTAATTTTGTTTGTATATTTGCGTCTTTATTTAAACGATTTTGACTAATTAATAAATTTGCTTCTCTATCTAATTGCCTAAGATTAGTTTCAATTTTTCCATTTTTAGATAAATCTATTGTTTTATCAGCAAATTCAAATTCAATATTATTTATTGTAGAAATTTGTTTTGCTTCAAAATCATAAACAGTGCTAACAACTTCGGCTGCTTGTTTTGCTTGTGATTGAACATTTAATGTTTCAATATTTTTTCCTATATTAGTTCCAATAGAACTTAAAATATTTTTGTCACCGCCAGTAATTGCTATTAAATCTGTAAGTATTTTTTTTGCGTCTTGATTTTTAGGGTTATTTAAAGAGTTATAATCTCCAGTAGTAAGAGCAATAGAAAGAGCATTTCTTTGCTCATCTCCACCTATTAAAGGAATAATAGTATTATTTCTTAACATTTCTTGAGCTTCATAAACTCCATAAGTTGTTAGATAATTATTTTCAAATTCTTCTGCACTACCTACTGGTATAATTCCTGATGCTTCTGCATCTTCCATTGTGTTAATTAATTCTTCTGCTTGCGTGTTAACATTATCTAATGCTTGCTGTTTGTTAAAATTTATAAAGTTATTATAAAATTCTTTATTTAAAAAATTATTTGCTTGTTCTTGAATATTTAAAGCAAGTTCTTGATTATTTTTTTCTATTGCATTTGCTTGAATATTTAATTCAGTAGCTCTTGTTATTGCTACCCCACCAACTTTAACAGTTTCTTTCCATTTGCCTTGTGCGTTTTCGTGCATGTCGGCAACATATCTAGACATTTCTTCGCGGAATAATTCTGGTTGAAATTTATATTTTAATTGCAATTCAGCAGCTTTAGATTTTAATTCATTTTCAATAGAAGCGCCAAATCTTTTTTCTACAACACGTTTATAAGCATCTCTAGCAATAATGCCGCCACTAAACATTTTAGGATTTAATGCTTTTGGCTTTCCACTTTCAGCATCAAAAGCAATTATTTCAGATTGCTCAACAGCCATAGCTGCGTCAAGACCAGATTGTTCTGCTTGTTTAGCACCTTCTTTTAAAGCTATTTGATTTAACTGACTAGCAGTGTTAGCAACAGATTCCCACATTTCATCTTCACCAGTTTCAAATCTAGTAACACCTATTGGTCGATTCATGTAGGATCTTTTTTGTTTAGTAACTGCCATGTTATTTTACCTGCATACTTGGATATGTTGTCATTGGTTTTATAGTAGGCGTTGAAGCTGGCATTATGTTTGCAATATTATAAATACCTGTAAGAGCAGTACCCATCATATTAGCATACCCTGCACTTAAAGCATTAGCACCTCTTTCTTTTGCCAATCCTGCTTGCACAGTCCTAGTTCGAGATTCATAATCAGCTTGAAAAGCTATAGCATTTAAATCTTCGCCAACAGTAACAGCATTAGCTTCTTGAAAAGCTTGTATTGATGCACTATCTACATCAACGCCACTTGCAGAAAACACAGCCATATTAGATTTTTCAGCAGAAATATATTCTTGTACACGCGCATTTTGATTTTGCATTGCTTGCACTTTTCCTACTTCTCTATCAATTTGTATTTGTTTACCTTGCCTGTCTTCAGCTTTTTTTTGAGCTTCTGCTTGTCTTTGCTGAGCGCTCATTTGAATCATAGTGCTTCCAGCACTTGCAATCATCATTAATTCTGGGCCAAAACACATTAGAATACTAACTCCGCTATTATACCATTAACCTGCATTGGTAATGGTGCTGATTGACTTATTGTGATCTGCGGATCACGATTGTATCCAAGTAACCTAAACTCTTTTTTGCCTGTAACTGGTTGTTGCTGCAAAGAAAAATCATCAGTAACTTGCCTAATTAAAAGATTAGTTCCATTTACACTTACAGATAGAGTAGTGTTTAAGTCAACAACTACACTAGCTAAACTCCTTGGTTCGCCTGTAACTGGCCCACTTTGTGATACCATATCTATTGGATTTGTTATTAAATTAACATCAAACTTTAATCCTATCTCTGCTACAGTAGCTAACTCAACAGCAGAAACATCTACGTTACCACCTGCTACAGTAAATTGACCAAGATAGTTTGTGCCATTAACTACATCAACAACAGCGCCATTAGCGTAAGTAGCGGACACATCAAAAACACCTGCACTACCAGTATATACTTTAGACACATCAGTATTTAGTGCCGCTTGAAATTCACATAAAAACATTGTGTGCGTTCCTGCACCAGTGTTAATAACTACATTAGCAAATACTCTGTCATCTATAGTTACAGTAGACATAAACCTACCTTGACAAGTAAACTCTGTCCAACCTGCACGTTTTTCACCTCTGTTAGAATTAAACACAGCAAGAGTACCATCATTATTTACAACAAATATATAACTTTCTGTTCTATCTATTGCACCGTAAAGTATGTTCATTTCTTTTGGAGCTTTAATAAGATGGCTAGATAAAGCAGATACTGACCCTGCTGAGTAAGCTAACTCTGAGTCAGTAAATAAATACTCTCTAACAATAGCTCCACCTTTTTG
>Ga0196887_1000386_pt1 | contig 21720 bp, 41 predicted proteins | sample VirMetDEL_Mar_31_FD_169094 | JGI IMG/M metagenome (GOLD analysis project Ga0196887, IMG submission 169094) | Aqueous microbial communities from the Delaware River and Bay under freshwater to marine salinity gradient to study organic matter... | ecosystem: Environmental > Aquatic > Marine >... | reverse complement strand
CATATAAAGCCTCTGGATCCATTACATGAGGAAGCGGCTCTAGCTGAGGATGTTTAGGTTCCCAGCACTCTGGACAAGTCTTGAGACCATTCCATTCTTTTTTTAATTGATTGAGAGGATACTCAAAAGAACATCTATCGCATTGTGCGATTGCATACTTACCTGTAGCGTATGCCATGGTTAGAAGCCTGGTTTGTAGGGAGCTATTCTAAATGAAGCTCGATCTTCGTCCTGTGATAAAGCTCTTTCAAACTCTTCTTCGTACATTTGTTTTAACATAACAACTCTGTCAGGAGCTTTCTTGATTGCAATGTAATATGCAAGTCCAGCTGCAAAACAGGGATAAAATCTAAAAGGCATATCCATGGTGTTAGTCCCGGCATCAGCATCATCCATTCTTACAAGCTTGTTAAAAACTAATACGTCAGTAGAGTTTTCTGGAGCTGGCCATATTTTTAAAATAGGTGTGGTAAGTTTATCTAGAAAAAATTGAGAGGGTCTAGACTTGGTTGATTTGGTTGGAATGTTTAAATATTCACTTCTGCTAATCATAGACATTTGAAGATCTAAATCAGTTCCATCGGTGTTTCTTCTTATTGAACAATCTAATATATCAATCACATTAGCGTTCAATGTGTAATCATTTTGGCCTTCAGTAACTGTTTGGGTTGCTTGTTCTATAGTCCACTGATTAAGACCACGGTTAGCCCATTCAGCAAGCATAAGATTAATAGACCGTCTTGCAGTTTTTAAATCATAACCAGTTCTAAGTTCTAGGCCGCATCTTTCAAATGCTTCCTCTACGAACTCAGCTACGTTTGGTTCAAAGTTTGTGCTGCCTGACAGGGCCATTCCTAATCCTCGTTGTATAAATTATCGAAAACTCGATTTACATCCAATGTATAGTCTAAATCAGATTTAGAGTAATGTATATGTTGAGATGGTCTAAAATCAGGCGCTCCCTCTCCAACCTGAAACCAAGCCGGATGAGTAGCACGAACTCTGTTGTTAGGTAAAGCTACAATATTTCCAGTCCATTCTCCTGCATCAAGTAGCTCTAAAACATGACTGCTTTTATGTTGAGCTGGATGATCTGCTATTTCGCTTTCAGCATAATCAACTGTAAAGTAATATTTTGCTGGAAAAATTTCTCCGTCTATTTTTGCTAACCAAGGACAAGGAGTTGCTCTATTAATAACATAAACTGAATTATGATGCGATGAACAATCCCATGGTTGAGCATCATGTACTGCCATAGGCTCAGGCCATTCTTCAAAAGGAGTATCTCCAACTAAAGCTGTAATAGGCATCCTTGCCCACATAGCTCCACCATGAACTGTATCTTCAGGTTCGCCTTCAGCTTCTACGCCGGTAAATATTAAATGAAAACCCAGGCAACGATTTGGCATAGTGGTAACACCAACAGCCATTGCATGTAAAAATTCACCATGATACTTCTCATGGTTGTGTGTATATTCTCTCCTTACCCAACATTTAAAATGCGGGACATTGCTATATAAATAAGCCAATCTCTTCCTCTAAGAAAATTTAGTTCTCTTCCTTCTATTAGGCATTACTTTACCACAACCTCTAGCAATTCTCCTTACTTCTCCGCCATTTTTTAATCTAACTTTTGCTTTTGGAGTATTTGCTACAACAGTCTTACCTTTCTTTCCTGCTGATTTTTTCTTTTTTGCTGTAGACGATCTTTCTGCTTTTGAAAGACTTTTAGCTTTTGACATTGGCAAACAACGATCTGGATTTTTTTTATCCTTACTTGTACCACAAGGTCCTTTAATAGATCCATCAGATCCTATGCGAACCCAATTTTGATTACGCCATTCCTTTAGCTGGCCCATTATAATACTTGTCTATTTTGACGAGCCTGTCTGCCGCCACCTACAAGACCACCGTCTTTCATTTTTTTTACTTTCTTTTTAGATCCTTTAGCATAGTTTGGATCTTTGCAATATTTAGATGCAGCCATATTTGCATATGCGCTAGGATATGTATCAAAGGTTCTCTTAGCCCAGGCCTTTCCTTTTGGGCATATCTTTCCACCACTTTTTGCTTTAGCCATTTAACATTTCCACCTTCGTCTTGCTTGACGTATTCTTGAGTTAGGATCATTTCTTGTTTTAGCTGAACTACGTTTAAGCTGACCTGCTGATCTTGCACAATAAGATTTACGTCTTTTAGCTGCTGTGCTTCCTTTCTTAACGCTTCCCGTTACTGCTTTTTTGAGCTTAGATCCCGGATTAGCTTTTCGATAAGCTCTAATACCTTTAGCAGTCATACCAGCCCCAGACTTAGTAGGCCTATAGTTAGCGCCTTTGCCCTTGGTTGTTTTGCGTATAGGTTTTGCTTTTCTTTTTACTACCATAATAAAAATGTAGCAGCACTTAACGCACTGCTACAAGAATTTAAGCAGCGTAGTCTTTAATCACAGTTAACACTATTACATACGAATCGCCACTTGCGTGACCAGTCGTAGTCAATTTTATGTCTCCTGTTTTACCCGTTCCTGCTGTGTTTACTATTCCACCAAACTCTGTAAAGTCTTCTGAATCAGTATAGTTTTCGTTTAAGTCCCAGCAAATAGTATCGGTGGTTGCATCCCACAAAAGTTTTGCACTCATACCAAAGGTTGAGTAAACAATTTTTGCAAGACGAACACCAGTACATGCTTTGCCAAAGTTGTTAGGCTGTAAAGCACTAACATCTACTTTTACGACTGCTGACTCACCTGTACCATCAGATGTATTAGTCAACTGAATAATAGCAAGCCTATCACTGTCTAACAGAGTTGTTGAAGTTACTGCATCTGCCATAATTAGCTCCTAAAATTAAGCGTCAGCAAATGGTGTAACTATAGTTCCTGAACCAATTAATAATGAATCGTGAACAAGGTAAGTAGCTGCATCGATAGCTGTAACTCGTACAACACTTCCTGCAATACCACCCTTAGTTGAACCATTCATAGTCATAACATCGTTAGATGCTGCTGGAACAAAAGCTTTCTTAGCTCCATCGTCTACAGCTACTAATACAGCACCTTCAAATTTGTCGGTACCATCAGTTTTAATATCTAAGTCTGTTGCTGCTGTTTCTATTACAAAATAGAAAGAAGCACCAATGTTGTTAGCTTGGTTAGGGTCTGTAGGATCGCTTGGAGTTGCTGATGAGATAGAAGGTAAAGTAAATTTACCATCTGCATCATTACACAACAAGATTTTTCCTGCATGTGCATCTACTGTTAAAGTAGTATCTGCGGTTAAAGAAACAGAGTTATTAACCCCTGCTGAAATAAATCCTGCCAATGATTTGACTGGACCTGAAAAAGTTGATTTAGCCATTATTGTCTCCTAACTAAATATGTTGCCCCATCTTGGAGTAAGTCTGCCGAGTCAGTTGGTGCAACGAGTTACCTCGGTTTAGATAACTATACTACTTTAGGACTCTTGGGGGAAGTGTTCTTTTGATTCTAAAATTAATTCTCTAGAGTCAAACAAAGCTTTATATGATTCTTTTATAATTGGATCTTTGCCAAATTCATCAATCATATCTTTCCCAACCATTTCTATAAGAGATTGAATGGTAATTAATCTACCTTGAATATCTTTAATTTTTTGTTTTGAATCTGCGGACATAACATTTATTCTATCGTTTTTTTGACGAATGTCATATCCTTTAAGCCAGTTTGTAACGTTAATTATTTTTTTTTGAAAATCTGGGAATGTTTCCCAATCCCTTATTTGCTCAACGTTTCTACCACAGCCTTGACATATTTCATCAAAGGGAGCCATGGAAGTTGAGCAGACTCCATTACATGGAGAGTTGGCCAAGCTTATAGATTCATGTAATCCTGTATTCATAAAACCTCACGGGCTTTTCTTGGATTATACACTTATTAACTAAGAATAAACAAACTTTTATATTAAATAAAAAAAAGGGAGCCGAAGCTCCCTTTACCAATGAAATTGGATTTATGCACCTTGTGATGCAAAGACACATCTTGGGTTTGAAAAACCAAAAGAATATCTTTCTCTAGCTTTGAATCTGACGTTGCCAGTATCAAAGTCACCTTCCATAGAAGTTGAAAGAGGAGATCTCTCGAAGTGTTTAAAACCATCAGGACAATCAGTCTTCAAGAACCATGCATCGTTGTCTGTTAAGAAATGGTTAACTGAATAACCTTCTGGGACCATTCCCATGTTCTTAATAGCATTGATGTCATTGTCAGAAGTGCTAACTCTGCCAGGAGTGTTGAGCAATCTATCAGCCACAAATTGTAATTGTGGTGGAATGATCAACTTAGTTCCTTGTAGAGCAAGAATCATGTTTCTGTCATCAACAAAAGTTGAAATAGAAATGATTGCATCTTCTAATGAAGTCTCATTTAAGTCAGTATAAGTGCTTGGTCTGTTTGAGAAAGTACCGCCACCAGTTAATGGGTGAGCTGTACTTACTAGAGCAACACCATCTCCACCAGTAAAGCTGGATGAGAAAGCATTGTTCAATACAGAAGCAGCTTTTACTTGCTTAGTATGTGCCATAGATCTTGCTAGAGCCTTAGTGTATCTAGCGCCTAATCTGTCGTAGAGGTTATCTTCGATAGCTTCTTCAGTAAGTGCAAATGCTAACGCCACAGTCTCGTGAGAGTACCTTGCAGTATAGCCTTCTGAAGCGTTGTCGAATGCGACTCCGTTTCCTTCAGCTTTTACTTGTGCGTTACCGAAACCTACGATTAAGGTTTCTTCTTCAAATGCTCTATCTGATGACTCAGTGTCGTAGATTTCCGCATGTTCGTTTTCATAACGATTATACTCCATCCCAAACAAGGCGTTTAGACCGGGTTCTAGCTCTTTAGCTAATTGTGAACGATTAATAGCCATTATTAAACTCCAGTTGTTTGAGCATAGAAGTGCTCGTTAATTTTGACTATCATGTTGACGTTTGCTGATTGAGAACCAGTACCTAAAGTATTATTCTCAGGATCGCCTGAAAACCCAACTATTCTTAGTTGAGCTGAAGTTGCAGCAGTGGTTCCACTGATTTCAACGCCAGATTGTCCATCTGATGTTGAGCCAGCAGCATAAACGATGTCGGCGTTATTACCAACAACAGTTTGTACAACTGAACCAGTTGCAGCACTTTGTACTTCAAATAATGCGTTAGGATCGTCAACTACGAAAGCCACCGCGTCTGATGAGACAGTACCATCTGGCCAGTAAGCTGAATAAATCACCTCACCGCTTGCATTGGTATATCTGCATCCCCTAAAGACTCCCAGTAATTGATCACCAGCAGCAGCTACTAAAATAGTACCTGTGTTAGCCATCTTAACTGGATCGCCTGAAAATATGTTTCCGCTTGCACCTGAAGCAATTGAGTATTCTGTAGTCCCTTCGGAGTTTACATTACTACCCAATTTGCTTGAAGGCTTTAAGCCGAAAGCAGCATCTTGGTTTGCCATAGTTATTTCCTAAATTAAAATTGTTAAAGAGTTAACAAAGTTATCCTTTGTTGCCTCCGCCAAATGTTACCCTTGATTTCAACTCTCTTGAGATTGGCATCGCAGGATTTTCTTCACGCATCAGGTCGTTCTCTACTGCACTCATTTGGTTTTCAGTTTGGCTAGCGAAATATTCATTACGCTGATCTGCGATTTCTTTCGGTATCTTGCACAGTATTAACCCACCTACACCAATAATTCCAGCATGTCGACCATCATCGACTATAGGCAAATCATGAAATCCTGGGAGTTCCTCTGGTCTAACTGGCTCGAATCCTTCACGAAATCTTTTTGAGACATTCGTTTTGTCATCTTGTCCAGCTACAGATTCTCTTACCCATCGATAAACAATCCCTTGAGATTTTGCAATTTCTACAGCTTCTTCTGGAAGCTCAAGAGCTGAAGGCATCTTCCAGGCTTTTGGCCTTTCAGATTTGCTTCTGGCTTCTGAGTCTCTAGGGACTCTGTCATCGTTGCTATTTGCTCTCGTTACTTTTATCTCTTTCTTGCTCATGATTTTTGTAGCCTCGCTTTTTGTATTGCGTAATCTTTAAATGACACTCCAAGTTTTTTGGCTAATGCCTGTTCACTTGGCGTCAATTGAATACGATTTTGTTTGCGTCCAGTCGATGTGTTGCGTGTGGCTGAAGCGACTGTTTGGACGTTTTTCTTCGCTTCCACGTTAAACTTGTGGGGCAACTCTTGTTGGACCCTCTTATCAATCTCACTATAATACTCATCTGAGTCAGTGTCAAAGCCTTCATTCTCTAATTGCTTGTGAACTGCAAAGGCAACTGACGTTGCAACTTGGTCTTGTCCAAACCAAGTATTCTTTTTTGCCCACTCTCTAGCTTTAGGTGATGGCTCATTATATTCTTCAGCTGGTTGAGCATATTGCTCTGGAGCTTGATATTGTTGTTGATTTTGTTGATTAGCTTGATAAGCAGCTTCTTGTTCTTCATATTGCTTTTGAGCTTGAGAATATTGTTGAAGCCTAGCTTTGTCAGTTGTAGCTAAAGTTAAAGCTTCAGTAGCAGCGGCTATTGCCTCTGCATCTTGAGCTTCTGTTGCTTGTCTTAAAGCTTGCTTTGCTAAAGTCATTTGAGATTCAACCCTGTTGGTGAACTCATCGCTGTAACTATGAGAGAAAGACTTTTGTTGTTGTCTTAATTTTTCGTTTTGATCTTTAAGATCTTTAGCGTATTGAACAGCCATCAGCTCTCTTCTTTGAAACTCTTTGGCTTGAGCAACTGCTTTGTTAATCCTGTTTTGTGCTAGAGATGCTCTCTTCTCTACCTCAGATAAATCTTTTGCTTGTTCCTCTACTCTGGGAGAAACTTCAAAGTCTTCTTTAACTTCGTCTTCTGTTACAGGAGAAACTTCTTGAGAATCATCGCCCAAAGAAACTTCAACAGCCTCATCGCTTACTTCTTCTTCAACGCGTCTTTTCTCAGGCACTGCTGCCTTTTCAATCTTCTCGTCTGTAATTTCTATGTCTAAATTTTCTGCTTCGTTTGCCATGCTTTACCTCTCTTATAAAGATTTAATATCATCAGGATCTAGAATTGTTCCAATGATGTCATCGTCATTAATGATTCTAACTTCATGGTCATCTTCTAATCTAAAACGAGAACCAGCATATCTGCCAATTAACACCCAGTCCTTTTCTTTGCACCAAGGTTTGTTCCCATATTTTTCTGTTTCTTTATAAGCTAAAGGACCAACCTTTAAAACGTAAGCAACCACTGTGGATAGAGACTCTCTATCCATGGTTTCTTTAACAAGTTGAATACCGCCTTCAGTAACGCCCTTACCTCTATAAGGTAGCACAAGAATACGCCATCCACTTGGAGTTGGCATTCTGTCTAACAATGATTTGTTTAGTAGTTTGGGGTCTAGAACTCTTGCTTCTTCTTTTACGAAAGCATGATCAAGTTCTGATGAGGCTTCTTCTTTTTCTTCTATATTTTCTGCGACTTTGTCATTCATCGATATCATCCATATGCAGCGTTTCTTTTAAATCATCTATGAGTGAGCGAACCGCCGATAACGCACCCATATGATATTTGTAATCTTCCATGGATTGTACATTCCCTGCTGAAAGACTGTCAACTAAATCTTGTTCTCTTTTGCGCAGAGTCTTAAAAAAATACTCCGCAAGTTTTACGCTATCCATGGCTCTCTCCTGCCTATGTAGTGTTTATCTTAAATTAATTCTACCAAAGTCTGGAATCATAGATCGATTGTTATCAATTTTTTCCATGCTTACAGGTTTAATTGCACCAATGTTTGGTATGTTTGCAGGTGGAACTGCTGGAGGTACATAATCAGGGTTTGGCCCAACTGCTTTTGGCACAGGAATTAAGGATTGTCCTCTTCCTAGGCCCGCAGGTGAATACAAATAAGAAGCTGTATCTGATAAATCTATTCCTGCATCTGTTACTCGTTTAGCAAAATCTTCAGTCATGCCTTCAGGCATAAAACTTGAAGCTGGTGTTGGAGGTGTTGGCATGGTTGTTACTCTGCCTTCAAAACCACTTGGTGGTGGATTAAGCCCTACTGGAGGAAGATCTCTAGGATCAGGCAAGAAACTATCGATTGGCTCTGGTTCACCCATTTCCATTCTGTCATTGTATTGACGCATGATGTCATCGTAGTCAAAGTTTAAAAAGTCAGGAAGGCCGCTAAAATCTAAATTACTAAAATCTGGTATTCCCGGAAAAGGACCGCCTGGTAAGTAGGGCTCAGGTTCAGGTACAGGAGAAGGAGTTGGTGTAGCCAACTGACCTTCAAGCTCTGCAATACGATCCATCATTTCTTGGAATCTTGTATCTTGAGCTGCCTGCTCTTCAGCACGCTGTGCCATCTCAGCTTCTCTTATTGGAGCTTGAGTTGCCTCGTACTGTTGTTGAAACTGTTGACCCATAGGAGATTGCATTTGACGCATAAACTGTTGCCCAATTGGATCGGGCGCTCTATCAGTTGGCATGAAAGCTTCTGTAGGTTGAGGTGGGGCATTGTAGCCTTGAGGGGTAAAATATGCCGGACCACCTACAACTGCTGTAGGTCTGCCTATTGGCATGGGCTCTGGTGGTAATGCCATTTGGCCAGGTGCTTGACCTAAGCCTTGAGAGTAGCCAGGTACTCTAGAGGGTTGACCAACCATCTGATTCTGCACGCCTGTTGGTGCAGTTAAAGCATCACCAATTGCCATTTAGGAAACTCCGTTAAATTTAGTTCCTCTCAAAGCAGCTCCGCCACCACGAGATTTACCAGCGCCATATGGTTTTGGTCCGCCAGGATTAGGAACGCTTTCTACTTGCTTGTAGTTAACAGTGCCTTGGTCTTTGATGCTTACGCTTGTCTTAACGCCTTTTACTTTTTCCATTATTTTTACCTTTCTTTTTTCTTGCTGCTTGTAGAGCAATTGCAATGGCAGTTTTTTGTTTTTTGCCACTGCCCATTAATTCACTTATATTAGCAGAAATTGTCTTGCGACTGCTACCTTTTTTTAAGGGCATTACTTTTTCTTAACTACCTTGGCCTTAGCCTTAGCGACAGGCTTAGACTTTTTGGCTTTAGATTTAACCGTCTTGGCTGCTTTCGCAAGGACCTTGTCTGCATCTTTGTCCGCCTTCTTGGCGATCTTGTCGATGTCGATATTTGCATTCTCATTGATGATCGGTTGATTGCCATTTAGTTTTGCCTCTTCTTCTTTCATTGCAGCTTTATTGACTGCTGTCATTTTTTGTCTAACTGAACTCATTTGTTGCCTCGCATGATATCCATTGCTTTAAATTGATTTTGCTGCTCGATTCTTTCACGAGCAATTGCATCTTTCATCATAGCAATTTCTTTTTGAATTTGTAACCTTTGCTCTGCAAGTTCATTGCCTTGCATTGCTTTCATTGCATCAAACTGTTGACGCTGTACAAACTCTTCACGTTTGCGTTGTACATCATCAGCTTTAATGTCTAGCTCTTTGCCTCTCAACTCAACCAATGGATCTGGCATAGGTGGAGGTGGCATAAACATTTGATTGATCTGTTGCATCAACTGAGAAACCACTGCTGCTACATCACGAGCCACAGAGTCTTGCAGTTGTTGTTGGTAACCCATAGAGACTTCTGGTGGCAACTGTTGTATTTGTTGCATCATCATTTGGAACTCAGGGTTCTGAGCATTTTGTTGATCTACTATTTCAGCAGCTCTAAATGAAACATGCTGATAAACGTGTGCTTGTATTAAAGATAAAACTGCTGGATTTGATTGAGCAGTAATGGTGCTATACAAAGACATGTGTGAATTAATGTGTGCATCATGATCTTGTCCCATAAATGCTTGTTGGGGCAATCCTGTAATCAGCCCTGCGTTCTCACTTGCAGGATCCATAGGTTGTGGCTGTGGAGGGGGTGGCAATAACTGTTCAATGTTTTGCACTCCCATGGCCGCGTACATTCTTCGATAAGCTTCATAAATACCATTAGGTCCATGAATCTCTGGATTGCTTTGTACTGTTCTCAATAACTCTTGAGCCATCATGACTCGTTGAGACATAGAGAAAGTATTTGGATCTGATATAGGTAAGACGTCTACACGCTCATCAAAGTCCACAGCCTTGATGGTCTGATTACCATTGGCTGTGTTGTACGGATAAGCAGGTGGCAAGTATTCAGCAAAAACCTTAGATAAGATTTCAAACTCAATTCTTTGAGATGCATGCAATCTTTTGTGGATAGCAGACATAACTCTTGTGCCACGCTCAAGTAGAGCAACCGTTGTACCGACTGGCGCATTTTGATTTGCATCACCGATTTGCATATCAGCAATAGATGCGAAACGCCGACCACTATCAACAAGGATTCCCAGGAGAGAGAGGAGAGTTTGAGAAGGTTCCTTGAACGGTAACGGTACAAAGGCGTCTCGCAAACTTCCACCCGGAGCGTCCATGTCTCTGAACTCACCTGGTTGTAAAGGTTGATCGTCATTGCGAATACGGATTCCACGAGCCTTAAAGCCAGCTGGTAAATTAGATAAAGTACCAGCGTCAATAAGCTGACGCAGAATAGAAGTCGAGGCTTTTGACAAGCCTCCGATCATGTGGGTTAAACCAAAGCCATAGAATCCTAGGCCTGGTAAAAATTTGTAATGCACAAAGTAATTGATGCGTTCTTTTAACGGATCATTCTCTTTGTAGTTTCTTCTAATGGACAATACTTTGCCATTAGCCATGGTGACGATGTATGGCAACTTGATGCCAGTCTCTTCACCTTCAGCGTTCATGTCTTCAAAGCCCGCTATGTCTAACTCGACATGAGATTCAAAAACTTGACAAGTGTCATCGTCTGAATAGCTAGGCTCAACGCCCTGTAACTTATCGATCTCTTCTTGGATCTCGTCAGTTTCATCTGGGTTGACTGTGCCATAGTTTAGATCTACATCACGATAAAAACCGATTTGTTGCAGCTTGCGTATTTCATTCATGGACATGTTAATCACATGAGTGATTCTTGTCGCGCTGTGTAAGTCAGTTGCTCCGTAAGGAACAATCAAGTCTTCACTTGGAATGAACTTAGAAACTGCTCTGCCTAAGTTTTGATCGTAATATACTTTTCTAAAAGCTGAACCACTGAGTGGTAGATAGAACAACATTTGATCTGTCTCAGAGTCATACTCACGCATGACTTGCATCAACTGATAGTTCATAAACTCTTGAACGCGTGATGCTTGTTGTTCTGTTTCAGGTGTGGCCATACCAACAACTTGTGTCTTGACTGGACCTTGAGAAGGTAACAGCTCGTTGTATGCTTGAGCTTGGAACTGGGTTACTGACTCAGCAAGGAGTGGATGCATAACACCAGAAGCTCCTTCAAAAGGTTGAGTTCTTTCTTCGTAGTTCATACCAAGATACTCTAGACCTTCACGATAAGTTTTCTCCCATTCTCTGCGTGACTCTTTGTCAGCATCGATGTTGCCCATCAAATCATTTTTAACAGAAGTTAATTCTTGGTCATCAATAATATCAGATAAGTTCGCATAGAAGTCTGTATCTTCCATAGGGGGAGTGGGCATACCAAAAGCAATGTTGCCATCTTCAAGTTGCTCAAAGTTATCGAAGTCTGCATCTTCTTCAGTTACATCAACCTCAAGCTCCATGCCCTTAGATCTATCACGAACTTTAAGGTCTATTTGATCTTCAATGCTGATTGCTTTTTCTACTGCCATTTATCTTTTTCCTATAAAAGCTTTGCCATGACCTTTTATGGCTATGCCACCGCCTTTCATTTTTCTTGGAGAAATTTTACTGCTTTTAGCAAACTCTTTTTCCATTCGAGCAGCATAAGCCTTTGTTTGATCTTCTCTTTCTTTTCTTCTTTTTGTTATAGCTTTATCTGAAAAAAACTCATCTCTTTTTTCTTTGCTCTTCATTGACTTTTGATCTTTGCTTTTAAGATCTTTCATTCTTTTGTCAAATTGTTTTTTACGTTTTATTTTTTTTATTTCTTTTGCTGGCTTATCAATAAAATCAACAATAGATTCAAGAAGTTTTTTCTTAGCCATTATTTTATTTTAAAGCTTTGCCAAAACCTCTTTTAGCTACGCCTACTCCTCTTCTTTTGCCGCCGCTTCTAGAACCTTTAGACTTTATCATGCCACCGCTTCTGTAGCCTTTAGATGCCATGCCACCAGATCTATAACCTTTAGATGTCATACCACCAGACTTATAGCCTTTAGATGTCATGCCGCCAGTTTTCATTTTCTTAGGTTTCTTGGCAGCTTCCATATTTTCTTTTTTAACTTTATCAATCCTAGCTTGTTTGGCCATATCTTTTTTGACCGCTGCATCAAACTGCTTGTCTGTTCTGCCTTTTTTACTTTTCTGTGCATCAGACATTTTTTTGTTAAAAGGTTTAGACATTTCTTTTCTTTGCGCAGCAGTCATTCTTTTTTTAATCTTTTTACCGCTTGGCAAAGTTTTCATGCCAGTCAAGTCATCAACTTTTTTAGTAATGGCTTTTTGAACTTTAGGATCGTTGGACTTAGCAACAATCTTTCCATCCTTAATTCTTTGGGCAGTTTCTTTTGTTAGCTCTGAAATGCTTTTTATAAATTTTGTTTTTGACATGATATACCTCTAATTTATTTGTTAACCATCTCTTGCATTATGCGTCTGCGATTAGCAGCGCCAGCAACAAGGCCACCGTCTTTAAAGCCCGGACCTTTTTTTACTTTTTTCTTTCCAACGTTATTTGGTTCTATTGGTGTTGCCATCAATGGTTTTTTTGCTTGTGAACTTTTCTTTGCAGCTGGGGCTGAGGTTTTCATTATACCACCTGAACCAGGCTGTTTAGGTCCTCTTGAAAAACTGGGAATCTTTGGCATGCTTGCTTGTGCTTTTTTAGCTGTTGGCTTTTTAGGCATCTTTGGTGCTGCAGTCTTGCCTGATTTTAGTTTTGGAATTTTTATATTTCTTCTATTTAATTTTCTTAATATTCCCACAATTATTACCTCTAATAATATATTCGTTGTCTGGGGATTGGCTCTTCATCTTCTTCATCTGAATCCAATCTTACAAAGTTACCCTGACGAAATCTTAGTATAGCCTGTGTTGTCGAATCTACAAAGTCATCATTTTCCCCATAAGGAAAAGCTGCACATTCTTCTATGACCTCCTCTGCAAATATAGCATCAGGAGCCCACACCATCCCTGCTTCAAACACAGGAGAGGCGCTGTGCACTCTAGTGACTTTGTCCTTCCCTTTAGTGGGTCGGTAGTTCACCACAGGTATGCCCATCATTCTCAACTCGTGCGTCAAAGGCGTACCACTTGCTTGAGATTCTACCAAGACAATGTCTGGTTGCCAATAGGTATATTCATCGTAGGCTGTCGACTTTAGATCTGGGAAGTCCCATCGACCTTTCTTGGCATCAAGCAAGATGATGGACTCAGGTGCTCCATCGCTGGGACGGAATACGCCCCAAGTGGTAATGGCGCTGTAGTCAGCAGTCTCCTTGGAACTAAAAGCAGTATCGTAAGACTGAAGTATGTAGGAGCAAGGTGGGGGATTGTCTTGCTCCCACATTTGCCACCACTCGCGTTTGAGTAGGGCGCCCTCTTCAGAGGTAGGGTTTTGCATGTACTGGGCGTTCCACTTGGCCACAGGCAAGGAAGCTTTGACAGACTCAAGCTCTTCGATCTTCCAGTAACCTGGCCACAAGGGTTCACCGCTTTCTAAAATGGCAGGGAGTTCTAAGACTTCCCATTGGTCTGCATGGTCTTCGCCCATGCGTCTCAAAAGTTTCTCAGTCAAATCCAAAGTCGACCAACGTGTCATGACAATCACAATGATACCGCCGGGCTGTAAACGCTGGCGGGGTCCAGAGGTATACCATTCATAAGCTGACTCAAGAGCCGAAGGTGACATGGCATCTTGCTCAGAGTGAGGGTCGTCAATGATAAGCAAGTCAGCACCTCGACCTGTGATGGCGCCACCGACTCCAGCAGCAAAGTATTCGCCGCCTTTGTTCGTCTCCCATCGCCCAGCTGACTTAGAATCAGCAGACAGCTGTACGTTCTCAAAGATCTGCTTGTACTCATTGGTGTCCATCAAGTTACGCACCTTGCGCCCGAACCTTGCTGAGAGTTCGGCGGTGTGAGTCGTTTGCATGATTTTCATATCAGGACGTAGTCCCATGATCCAACTTGGGAAGAACACAGAAGCAAACTCGGACTTGGTATGACGTGGGGGCATGTTAACGATCAGGCGTTTGCACTTGCCTTGAGCAACAGCTTCGAGCTTTTTCGCAAAGAGCTTGTGGTGCTCGCCTTCGATGAAGCCATCCCAGACTTGCTTGACGTAGTGGATAAAGTCTTTCTGGGCTTTGCCGCTGGTTTTAAGTTTCTTGATGCGATCTTGGATGGCCACTATTTCTTTTAGGGCATCATCTGGAACATGGTCTAGTTTCGTGTTTGGTGCAGACATCTCAAAATGTTTTTTTCTGTGTGCAATATAGTACCTCAATAGGGGTCCCAAAAAAAGAGGGGGGGGTGAAATGGATTTTGGGTGTAATTGTTTGTGCTGATAGTTATTTATACACTGACACAAAAAACGCCACGCCCCTATATGTGGGGGTAGGGGGTAGCCAAATCACGCGATCAAAAAACAGGACGCGATCCAATAGAGACCCATAAAGTATGACGCTTAATATGTCATACTTAATATGTATATTAGTTGTCATAAATGTTTACTTTATGTTTATGAACTGATAACATACGTAGTATGTTAACCAAAAACAAAAGGAGGAATTAACATGAAACAAGTTGATAAACTTAAAAGCCTACAAGATAAACTTGTAGCAATGGAGACCAAAGAGGTAAGAGAATACCTTGAGGTTAAGAAAACAATTGATGCCTTAAGATCATCCATCAAAAAAGAAATGGTTGATCAAGTCATCATCAAACCAAATGGTATTGGAATTCCTAGAACTTTCAAATCATGGTCTGAAGTAAACATGGTTGATGCAACTGTATCTCCTGATAGGAAAGCTGTTAGAGGTTTTCTTAAAGGTGATAAAGAGATGGCATTAGTTTACTTAAGCCATAGAAAAGCTTATGAAGTTCAAGCTAATACAATGCTTTCAATCAAAGGGTGGGTAGATTAATGCCAAATCATACATCTAACTTTGTTGACATAGAAACTAATACAGGTTGCTCAAAAGAGCAACTTGCATTAGCTGAACTTAAAACCAAACTTTCAATTCATAAAAGTGAGTTTGACTTTGAGGGAATGATACCAATGCCTAAAGACTTAGCTAAGTCTTTTGATGTTCATGATCCTTTTGACCATGGCGATGAGTGGGAAAATGACATGGGGCATCTTGTCCCAAGTGATCCACTCACTCGCAAGCGATGGATTAAAAAGTATGGCTTCGATAATTGGTATGATTGGAGGTTAGCCAATTGGGATACCAAGTGGAATGCTTATAATGTTGATGTTGGACTTGATGGTGTGGATAGAATCTATGCTAGCTTTTTAACTGCATGGTCATGTCCAACTAAAATCTATCTGAAGATAAAAGAGTATTGCGATGAGCATAATCTATCTTTAGATTGGGGTGTAGAGTTTGAAGATGAGGATGAATACTATGATCTCAAAGAGCAAGACCTTGAAGATGGGAGGTGGCAATAGATAGACCAACACCAACTAGGGGAGCAACTGCTCCCCTTTTTTTTGGACTGGCCATCCAGCAGCTTTTCAAAACCTGGCCTGGTTCCTGATTTTAAATCTGGTAAATGCTGGCGAATGCTAACGCCAAGGATCGCAAAAGAATTGAACGCACAAGATCGCAAAAGCTAGGCGAAAAAAAAGGGGCGAATGCCCCTTTGATTTTTTAGAACTAGATCAATCTTCTACATAAAGAGTATCCATTTCAGTCCAACAATAAAAGCCACCAAAGTAATACAACTCTTTGCCATTTATTTCTTGGGGTTCAATGCTTAACAGTCCATCAAAAAATTCTTGATCATATTCATTGTATGCTTTGCCCTTATACATTTCATCAAGCATAGATTTTTGCAAAGCAATGAAACTATCTCTTGTATGCTTATCAAAGTATGGGTTGCACCATCCATTCCAATATCTATTTTGAGGATCATACCACCCTCTAAATATAGGGAAGTCTTCATCCTCGTCAAAGGTAAACATAGATTTTTTTAATTCTAATTCCATAATTTTTCTCCATGAAAAGTTAAAAAACTATTATAACATTAATTTGTAATGATTTCCTAATCTATGTATAATGTATGTTATTAACAAACCATAAACCAAAGGAGGATATATGGGAACAAGAAGTAACGTTGCATATGCAACAGAAGATAATAAAATCGTTGCAAGTTATTGCCATTATGATGGCTATATCGAGCATAATGGGGTAATGCTTTTGAAGTATTACAATGGAGAAAAACAAGCTAGAGATTTAGTAGATAATGGCTACATGTCATCTCTTCAGCCTACCATTGATGGAATCAATGAGGGCAGAGTGCATGAAGACAAACCTACTGAATATGCTAATGAGTTTATTTTTATGAATGACTTAGAGGCTCTATGGGTTGAGTTTGTTTATCTCTTTAAAGATGGTAAATGGTATGTCGCTGAATCAGATAGCGTCAAAACACCTCAAGCCTACAATAAATCTCAATGGTTTCATACAACATTCAAGCCACTTGATGAAGTTGTTAGCCTTGAGATGATGGAGAGGGTGGCGTAATGCATAAGCTAAAATTCAAATCTAATAAAACTTTAAGGTCTCTTGCAAAGGAGACCTTGAACGCTGATAAGTTTAAGATTGCTTACATGAAAGAAACCACAACTCAAAAAGGTTTCTTCCTTGTTAAGGATGAAGGCATATACCTCATGAATTCTTATGTGAATGAGGATGGTGAGAGAAAGAATGTTAACAGTGTTGTCTATGCTAGTGGATACAATCCCAAGCATGATAAACATAATGATCTATGGGAGAGAACGCACGAAGTTAGTGGCGATGACTTTGCAGAGAACCTTCCCTTTGAAGAGGAAGCCTTGATGCGTATTGCAAGTGGTGGAGATATCACCATCAATCTAAGTGAGACTCAAATAGAGGTGATCGCATGAGTGAAGAAATAAAAAACTTAGTTGAAGATCTTGGTTGGGAATACCAACGCATGTCTTCAATTGGCAGAGAGACATATAAAAATTTATGTCTCAAGCTTGGTTGGGAGTTTGAATGGGATGATAAGCTAGAAATAGAAATCCTAAAGGAGTTAAGATGACAGACTCAACACAATTCAGAGAGTATGAAGTAAGGCGCACCTCCATTAAAAAGGAGGTGTGCTATGTCAATGCTCGCACTTGGGAAGAAGCAGAAGAACTGGCGCAAGACCAAGAGTGGGAATATGTAAGTGAAGAAACAAGCTTTGAAGCGGAGGCCACAGGTTATGAAGAAGTTTGACGCGGTTATGATAGCGGAGGGGGTTACCCCTCCAGCTTCCAAGGAAGAATACTTAGAGGCTTGGCAGCTTTTGGTTGACACTGGCCTGGCCTGGCAGCTTCAGGGCTGGTTTGGCCGCAGGGCGCACGCACTAATTGAAGAGGGCGCAATTGATCGCCCGGATCCGAATGAACAAGGCCGCACGCAATAGTTCCTCCAGGGGGTGCAAGTCCCCCACCTATTTACATTCCGGGACGCAGATGTTAATGTTCGCACATGTCTATTTTCATAGATTAGTTTTTCTCCAAAAAAACAAATGCAAGGGGAGCCGCAAGGCTTCCCTTTTTTTTATATTCCGTGTGCAATTAGTGATTGGATCTTGTGTTGAAAGCGTGTATAATATTTACAAGGGCAAGATCCTGAATGGCGGATCTAAATTCATAAGGCCGAATCTGTGAAGTCCTTTTTTTTAACTATCAAAACCATAGGAGGATATATGATAGATTTAAACTTTAAGCTTGATAGAAGCTTCCCACCCACACGCAAGGTTTCTACCTTGGGCCATGGCAACATTGATTGCTATGACATTGGAGATCATTACATCTTCAACACCTATCTGGTGGACAAGTTAAGGATGCCTGATACTAGGGCACCTAGACTTGGCCGCGCAGTCTCGGATCTGCATCGCGCGCTAGCGTATTGCGATCTTGGGCACGCCAAGAAGCTGTCAACCATGACAGTGGGCGAACTGCTCAACCTCTTCGGCGAAGCCGAGGAACTGTACGCTAGTTTCTAACTAGCGGCAGCCCAAGAAGCCCGGCTTAGTCCGGGTTTTTTTTGGCCCGGGATCCGGGAGCTCTTACGCGCTGGCACGCAAGCGCACGCACAAGGCCGCAAAAACATAGCGCTAGAACGAACCAGGACGCAATAGGACGCAAAAGATACAGAAGAGTACGCAAAAGGACGCAAAAATGTGGGGGTGGCCTCTGTAAGAGGGGGGTAATGCAAATAATGATGCGTTTTCTAAAGTTTTTTTTATCGCTCTTTATCAATCGATGTAGTAATTTGTTATTGAATGTATGTTTAAAGGGTGTATAATGTTTATTAAAAGGAGAACGTTAATATGTATAAAAATAATATAGAAAACTTAAGAAGAATAACTCTTCAAGAAATGGATGGATATAGCCGCCATTACTTTGAACATGATCATGTTGAATTGATTTTTGTTTTTGATATGGAATGTTGGCTACATCTTGATTTTAAAACTCATGAATTTAAATCTGGTGATCTAGATGACATGATCGAATTATTATCAACTGAAGCCATGCTTGAATTTTGTGAAGAGGTATTTGCCGCATGAATAAAATACAAGCAAAAGAAATTATTGGCGGAGATCTATCCGCCACCACTAAAATGCCATGTAAGAGTTTCAATCTACCAGCATGGGAATGCAAAACTGGATCCAAGCTTGCGAAGATTCCAGGTACTGTATGCCATGGTTGTTATGCCATGAAAGGAAATTACACAAGATTCCCATCAGTTAAAAAAGCACAATACAAAAGACTAGGCCAATTATTTAATCCAACATGGGTTGATGCAATGGTGTCCATGATTGAGAGAGAAAACAATCCATTCTTTAGATGGCATGATGCGGGAGATATCCAAAGCGGCCAGCACTTAAAAAATATTTGTGATGTTGCACGCAAAACACCATCAATAACTCATTGGATACCAACAAGGGAACACAAGATTGTTAATGACTTTGTGAATCAGGGCAACACCATTCCAAAGAATTTAATTATACGCATTAGCGCAACTAACATCGATGGCAAGCCACCCAAAAATGCAAGCCATACATCAACAGTTCATTCTAGCAGCAAGCCAATCGGTTTTGAGTGCGTAGCACCTAAACAAGATGGCGCTTGCCTAGATTGTAGAGCATGCTGGAATCCCGGCATAAAAAACATTTCATATAAACAACACTAGGAGAAAAACAATATGAATATCAATGATGACTTAGTCAAAGATTGGCTAGATAAATTTGACAGCAACAGTGAAATAACTTTGTTGACTGAGATCGCAAACAATAACATATGCGTATCAGGAATGATTGATTCCATTCTTGCATACCATGTCGGAGAGGTTGAGATCGCAAAAGATTTTTATAAAAACATGTGGAGATCGCAATCATGAGTGATCACAAAAACCAAATTATCCTAGAGTCTTTGTATCAAAAATATATAGACCTTGGATATGAGGACGCAGAGGCGCAAGAACTAGCGGCAAAAGAGTTTGAAGAAAATAGTAATTAGGTGTATATTAATTGTCGAGAGATAGGAGAAACCATGACAGAACACACGCACAAAGTAATCCGCCAGGATAAAATAAATCGATTGGCCAAGTGGCGCAAGGGTATCAAGTACACGCTAGGAGAAAAGAAAAGTAAAACTCCCGGAAGTGTGGTTGTGCATCGCACAGTTTACAAAGATGACAGCGAAAAAATAGAATACCTTAGATCTAAAAAGAAGGACGAATTCATACCCAGTCCATACACAGATGATGAGCTCATTGATGAAATGGAAAGAGAGAATCACGAGGGGCACAGAATTTTATTTGGTAGGAGTGGCAAAATATGAGCGAACTTCCACCAATAGAAGATAGAATGCCGGGGTGTGAATGGGTATTGGTTATCAAGTATGGAGATCCATACACCAACATTCCACAAACAACTAGCTTCGGTCCTTTCCCCACAAAAGAAGACGCAGATAGTTTTAGGGCGCAGTATTACTATGATCAAATTGTCATAGCTGAAATTGTTCCACTCAATGCAGTCTTACCTGATAGCGCAACTGAATTAGACATTGACTTTGTTCCTGAGGGCAAGGTTGTTGACATCAGCAGCAAAATTAATCCAAACAAACACTAGGAGAAACCATGGATTTTAAAATAGAAAAGAACGTACCAGTTCGCACATTCAACTCACCTTTTTGTGAGGCCTTAGATCAATTAGAAATAGGCGATAGCATAGGCAATCTAACCAAGAAGGAAGTCTATAGATACAGACCAAACTTTTATACGCCAACCTTTAGAGATCGTAAGTTCACATTCAAAAAAGAAACTGGAACTATGTATCGCATATGGAGGGTAGCTTGATGGATTTATCAGAGGTAGCTCTCATTGAATTATCGAACACGCCAGCAGCTCCGATCTTATACACAGCACTTGCTTGTGCAGTCTTTGTGTTGATTGGCCTGGTGATTATGTGGAACTCAACCAAGTGAACAAGTGCATAGTCAAAGGTATGTTCTTTATGCAAGATGCAATCATGTTAGATCAAGATGACTTGGTTGCAGAGTTTGAACGCAAAGTCAGAGATAAAAAAATATTCTTTGAAGTTATAAACCCTGGCCAAACTGAGTCTAAGGGTGTAGACATTGAGGCCATGCTTGAAGAAAACAATAAACTAAAATCAGAACTACGCATCTGGAAAGATATTGTAGAAAAAAGTATCACAGCCGATGCAAGGAGAGGATTCAATGGCTAAGACTTGGGTTAAAGAAAAAATACAAAGCATCAAAAAGAAAACATCTATCGGTGATTCTAGATTAAGCAGAGGTGCTGGCACTAACAAACGCAAGACGCGTAAGAAATACCGGGGGCAAGGCAAATGATTAATTATCCATGTGGCTGGTTCGATGTCGAGCAACTCCCCGGTGGTTCCGGCACTACATCAGAAGACTGATATGAGTTTTGAAAAAGGCCTAGCTGAACTTGAACGCATCATTGCCAAGCTTGAATCATCTGATGTAGATCTTGAGACAGCAGTCGCAGACTTCGAGCAAGGCATAAAGATCCAACAATACTGCAAAAAGAAACTAGACGAAGCTACTCTTCAAGTAAATCGTCTTCTTCAAGATGGGAAGCTGAAGCCTCTAAAGGATCTTCCTCATCGTCAAGCAGCGCCTCTTCAACAATCTCCTGGCCAAGATGATTCTCTAGACTTTTCTGATCTGGAATAACATCCTCCTCTTCTACATCCTCTACCACTTCAGCCTGGCCTAAGACAATCTGATGTTCTTGCACGAGTTCCTTGAGCCGATTCTCTAACTGATCCCGGCTCATGCTATCGATCTTATGTATCTTCAACTCCTTCTTATCAATCATGAGCCCAGCAAGTTTCGCTCTCGCAATCTCTGCTGTCACAGCCGGACCATATGAGCCATCCGCCAATGCCACAT
>Ga0196887_1000379_pt1 | contig 21904 bp, 45 predicted proteins | sample VirMetDEL_Mar_31_FD_169094 | JGI IMG/M metagenome (GOLD analysis project Ga0196887, IMG submission 169094) | Aqueous microbial communities from the Delaware River and Bay under freshwater to marine salinity gradient to study organic matter... | ecosystem: Environmental > Aquatic > Marine >... | reverse complement strand
CTTTAATCCATACAGAGATGAAATGCAACATGGTATAATTATTTTTAATAACCTAGAAGTAGGAACAGATCCTGAAGCTACTTTTTATCAAGGAATATATTAATGGCTGATGGAGTTAAATTAGGACAATTGTTATGTGATGCTGATATCATCACAAAGAGACAACTGAGTAAAGCCTTACAAGAACAAGTCAAAGGCCGTAAAGGAACTATTGGTGAGATTCTTGTAGAGATGGGCGTTTGTACCTTTGAAGATATTACTGATGCTATGATGAATCATTCTTCTGATACACAAAAACACGAAGAGAAACATGAAGAGATTCACAACGAACCTGTACCACAACCAGTAGTTGAACCTGTAGCTCAACCTACACCACAACCTATAGTAGAAGAACCAAAGGTAGCAGAACCAATAGAACTTTCTGAAGACAAAGTTATGGGTACAAAGTTCACAATGTCTATACAGACTATTGTTGCTTTAGTGGGTGTTGTATCAGCTGGTGTTGGTGGTTACTATATGTTACTACAAGAAATAGAAGAAGCAAAACAACTACCAGAACCACCATCAATAGAAACTATATTTGGTGATGAGTATCCATCTAAACCTGATGGACATAACTGGCCTCGTTCTTATGAACAATACAAGACACAAGTTGGTGGGCTACAAAAAGATATGGATGATGTCTATGAGTACATAGATGAGTTTGAAGAGAAGATAGAAAAACTTGAAGAGCTTGTATCTAATTTAAGAGTTCAAGTTGCTAAAAAGAAGGATAAGTAGGAGTTATATATGAGATACATATTAGGATTATTATTATTTCTTTCTGTTACATTAGGACAAGTAAATGATAAGAATTTCAAAGAGAAAGTAAATGGTGGAATGGTAGTCGTAGTAATTACAGCAGAATGGCAAGAGCAAGAGTTTGATAAAGATATACTTAAAGGAGTTAAAGGATATCAAGATTGTGAGATTGTCATGGTTAAAAGTGAAGACGCCCCAAAGGTTACAAAGAAATTAAGATTTAGAAACTTTCCATCGCTAGCATTATTCTACGATGGTTCCAAGAAAGAAACTTGGAAAGCTGATATGGATGGAGAGTTAGATATAGATAGTAAAGACATTAAAGGTTCCATAGACGATGTTCTAGCGGAGGATGTTTTTTAAAAAAACTTACCAAAAAACACAATTCATAAAATTATATATTATATTTATTATTGTATCGAGGTTGCGCTTAAATAAAGTGTAATGAAAATAGTGGAGACTAAAGTGGATAACACAGCAATAGAAAGCCTGATAGGTGAGTATGGTTGGTTATTTTTAGCCGGTATCATCGGCTTATTATTTCAAAGTACTATACAAGAAGCCGTAGATGGTATAATGGTATTCTTAGGCAACGATTATCATGAAGATGATGTGGTAGAGGTTGATGGAGATCCTGGCCGTATCGTAAGAGTAGGTATGTGGAAAACCGTATTCTTTATCTACCATGTAGTAAATGGCAAGATAGTCGGTGGTTCCAAGTTGGTAGTAGCAAATTCTAAATTAAAGGACTTAAAAATAGAAAAACCACTACCAAGTTTGGATTTGTCTAAATATGATACAGAGTAACAATCTGTTACTAACAAAATGTTACACTAAAGAAGCACTCAATAGAGTGCTTTTTTTATGCCCTGTCTAAGTGTAACAATATGATAAGATAAAAAAAGTTTTGAAAAATGTACCAGTTTGGTACAGTTGTTGTAGTATATAGGTATAAATAACAATAGAAACGGAGAACCCCGATGTTTAAAAACGTAATCAAAATATTTAAAAAAATAGTAAAGAAACTGAAAAGTGATAAGGGAAACTCACTTGCCGAATTTGCTGTTACTACTGCTATGATGGCTACACTTGCTACAACAGCTGCTCCAAAGTTTGCTGGTATTGGTGAGGCTGCTAAAGAGAAGAAGACTTTAGCTAATATAGATAAGGTATTAGCAGCTGCTAACAATCATTATATGAACACATTAGAAACAGAAGGTCGTGGTAGATTTCCTGGTCAGACAAAGTATAATGTTAAAGTTGGTGGTGTTGATTTAGGAGATGGTCAACAAACTGCAACTGTTTTAGATGAATGGACAAAGAATACATTACCTAATCTACTATCAATAGATGATGACTTAGGAACATATTTTGTATATGTGTTTGCTGGTTCAGCTACAGATGAAGATGCATTAGCAGCTGGTATAATCAATGAGAGTTCTGATGTTGGTTACGATGATGTAACACCTTTTGCTAATGTGGAATACAGAGTTCAGTTTGGAACAAGAATGATGAGCTCACCTTATCAAGATGGTGGATATGTTTACCTTGTAATACCTGGTAGTGGAACAGGAACACTCGCTGAACCACCAGCATTAATTGTAGCTGACATGGAAAATCCAGCAAGACTACATAGAATTTTAGTACCTTAATTAATAACAACACAATAGGAGTATATAATGAAGAACAACAAAAACGGATTTACCTTAATCGAATTGATAATGGTAATGATAATATTAGGTGTTTTAGCAGCTGTCGCTATCCCAAGATACTTGGATACGATTGAGAATGCTGAACAAGCGTCTGAAGATGCTGTAATATCAAATATTAGAGGGGCATTAGAAAACCACGCTATCCATAAACTATTAGATAGTGGTAGAAGAATATGGCCTGATAATCCTTTTGATGCACTTAGTGAACAACCACAAACCTATACAGAAGATGGAACATGGGCTGATGCTGACCAAGAGTGGACATTTGTAGATGGAGATCCTGCTTACATCACTCACCAACGTTCTGACAATACTAGGTTCAAGTGGGAGTATGATGCTGGTGTTAATACTGGTACTGATTCTGATACTACAGGATATTTACTTGGTAGAGAGGCATTAACTAATGAGTAAAAATGGATTTACTTTGATTGAGCTAATAATGGTGATGGTTATCATCGGAATATTAGCCGCTGTATCCATTCCAAGATTTGCTAATGTTGTGAGACAATCTGAAGCAGCTTCTGAACAGGGGGTTCTGGTCAATATGGTGGCTGCTTTAGACACATACTCACATGAGAGGTTTATTGAGGATGGGGTATTGGAGTGGCCTGATAATCCATTCGATGCTCTAAACAAAGTACCACCATCTTATGATAAGTCTGGTACTGTTCAGATGAAGGATATGGATGATAGTGATTGGATATACACCGCTGATAAAAGTGATGAGTATCCAAACTCCATTGTTCATAGACGAAAAGAAGATAGTTTATCAGTATGGACTTACAACAAAGAAAATGGTGATATAGGATTTGATAATCCACCTTACCAACCACAATACTCAGTATATAGACCAGACTTACAACAATGATGAAATATCTCAAAGACAAAAAGAAAAATGGTTTTAGTCTTGTTGAGTTGATAATGGTGATGGTAATTATGGGTATTCTTGCTGCTGTAGCGATACCGAAGATGAGTAATGTTCTCGACAAAGCGGAGTTAAGAACAGAACAAGCAGTAGTAAATCAGATATGGGCTGGGTGTGAATCTTATGCTAACGACAGAGTATTAGAAGATGGAAACGAAGCTTGGCCTTATCATCCTCTAACTGTATTCGGTAGGACAAGAAATATGAAAATAACCTTGGACTTAGGAATACCTAATGAAGATAACGAATGGCAGTTTGATTTAACTACAGCTGGAGAACCAGCAATCTTTCATAGGAGAAAGAATAATGAGATATGGTACTACACATATGACTCTACGAATTTTGAGTTGGCAGAAAATCCTATTGAGTATACTCTTCAGTAGTTTTCTTTTGGGGGATGCGGACACCACAGATATAGATTTTGACGCATTATGGGAAACTACTGTTTGGGAAGAGATAGAAGAAATCAATGAGATAGAAGGTGAGGTAGAACAAGTGATATCAGTAGCTGGTGTAAGAGGAGCAGAAGCTGAAGACGAAGCATTGGAACATCTATATTACAGAAAATCTATGAAAGGACTATCCACCATAGAACTACAGAAAGCATTGGGTAAGTTATTAAAGAAAAGAAGTATTACCAAAGACCCTATAGCTTTACAAAAAATAAATGGTTATATAAATCAAATCGAAAGAAAACTTAAAAAATAATTGTATTTGAGATTTTATATACATATATATTAATAGTTCATTGACATACTGTTACATTTAAAGGGTTCGACCGATTTTTAGTTTCCACTACATTACAACTTAAAAAACTACAGAACCCTTTATTTTTTACTTGACTTGTATTGCATTTCTTTCGTAGCTTCTAGAGTAATGAGAGAGATGATAAGATTAGTTTTGTTTGTTTTGGTTTTAGGGACAGACAATAGCAGTTACTCATTCTCAAAACATGAAAACAAAAAAAATCAAAAAAAGATAAAAAAAAGCTTGACTCATACTGGTTTTTTGTTGTAGCTTTAGGTATAAAGAAAAGGGAAATTATGGACAAAACAAAACTTAAAAATTTCAATCCAATGGCTCTTCGAGAGAAATACTCCGCTAAGTCATTGAATAGTAAGAATAACTTTTCTTCCTTTTGGTTAGATAATGATTGGGATAATAATTCTTCAATATTTGATGACGAACCTGTAAAGAAGGGTGTTGACTTGGTTGCTTTGGCTTCCTATCGTAGGGCTGTAAGTAACTTTGTTTCTATTGTAACTGGCATGTCAGACATCAAAGTAACTTTCAAATCAAGTGGAGATAGTTATACTGATGGTAAACAAGTTGTTATCTCTTCTAAGTTAGATGACAAACTATTTGATTCGACTGTTGGTTTGGCTCTCCATGAGGGTTCCCACATTAAACTATCAGACTTTGATTTCCTAAAAGGTTTAGAACATCACATTCCTCAAGAATACTTCAATAGGGCTGAGGTTTTCGGTTGGAGTAGATATGATGTTATTGATAAAGTTAAGAACTTACTTAATTATGTAGAGGATAGACGAATTGACCATTATGTTTTTACTTCTTCTCCTGGCTACAAAGGTTACTACCATTCTCTCTATGAGAAGTATTTTCACGCTAAAGTTATTGATAAGGCTTTACAATCAAGTGAGTACACTTCTTTAGATTGGGATTCATACATCTTTAGAATACTTAACCTCACTAACAAAAATTCAGACTTGAATGCTTTACCAGGCTTAAAAGATATTCGTTCTATTATCTTTAGTAGTGTAAAAGGTTTAAATTCTACTGAAGAAGCTTTCAATGTTTCTCTTAAAGTTTTTGATGTTCTTCTAAACAACTTAGATGTTAATCTTGAAAATCCTCAAGAACAAGAAAGTCAAGATGAAGATGGTGAAAGTCCTGAAGGTGGTGAAGGTTCTGAGAGTAATGGTGGAGATGAAAGTTCTGAAGATATGGAATCATCAGATAGTAATGATGGAAAGTCAGAACTATCAGATGCTCAGAAAAAACAACTTGAGAATGCTATTAAGAAACAGAAGAAATTTATGGATGGTGACATTCCTAAAAAGAATCTTTCTAAAAAAGATAAAAAGACTTTAGAAAGTGTTGAGTCTGCTGGAATGAAATATGTTGATGTCGCTGGTGATATGACAGATAGATGGTCAGGTAAGAAGACTCCTACTAAGGTTATGTTGGTTAAGAAGTTTACTAAGTCTCTTGCTGAGTCTGATACAATCTCAATGATTTACAGACCAGATTACTCTTGGGGTAGTGTTGATGAATCTCAAGAAGCTATCAATAAGGGATTAGCGATGGGTACTATCTTAGGTAAGAAATTACAAGTTCGTGGTGAGTCTCGTGAGACTAAGTGGACTAGGTTAGATAGTGGTCGTATCGATAAGAGATTGATTGCTGAACTTGGTTTTGGTAATGAGAGAGTTTTCAACACTTCTTTTGTTGAGTCTTACTCAGATGCTTTCTTACACATCTCAGTTGATGCTAGTGGTTCTATGGGTGGTTACAAATGGATTAACACTATGACTTCCATCTCAGCAATTGCTAAGGCTTGTTCAATGATTAACAATGTTGACTTGGTTATCTCTTTCAGAAGTACTCAAAGTACTAATGGTAATCATTACTCTCGTAGAGGTGATAAGAGTTTCCCACTAATGTTGGTTGCTTATGATTCTCGTGTTGATAAGATTAACAAGATTAAGAATCTTTTCAAACTACTTCACCCATCAGGTACTACTCCTGAAGGACTTTGTTTTGAGGCTATTATGAAAGAGATTGAGCCTGCTAGTAAAGATAAGGATTCTTACTTTCTTAACTTTTCAGATGGAATGCCGATGTTTGGTAATGATGACATTGATTATCATAATGACACCGCTATTGACCACACTAAGAAAATGGTTAAGATGATTCGTGAAAGAGGTGTTAAGGTTCTAAGTTACTTTATTGGAGATGATTACGATATGGATAGAAGTACTTCCACTTTCACAAAAATGTATGGTAAGGATGCTCAGTTCGTCAATGTGACTTCAGTTCTTTCCATCGCTAAAACAATGAACAAGGCGTTCTTAACAAAATAGGAGATATTATGAAAAAAGGTTTTACAATACTAGAATTGTGTATTTCAATAATAATTACACTACCAATCTTTATGTTAACTATAATGTGGTTAATATAATGAGTATGTTGGCATTTTACAAATCAACTTATGATGAGATAGAAAAGCTCATCGAAAACCATGTTAAAGATTGTAGAAAAAATATACCTTGGACTGGTGAAAATAAAGTGGTAGTTGATAAGATTATAAAGGTATTTAAAAGGACAACTTGAAAAAAAAGTTAAAAAAAATGAAAATAAAGCTTGACTTATACTGGTTTTTATTCGTAGCTTTATATGTAAACAATGAGAGATTTAAAAACAATTCAATCACTAAAAAAAGGAAAAAATGATATGGATAAAGTAATCGTAAAAATAGAAAAGTCTGGTAACAGATATAACGCTTTTGATAAGGATGGTAATAAATTTACTTCTGATATCACAACCGGTGCTCGTAAAAAAGCATTCATGAATGGTACTGCTCTTGAACGTAGGATTAACAAGTCAGGTAGAAAATACTGGTGGGCTGTTCCAATGTCAGAGTTTGAATCTACTTCGGCTCCTGTCATTGATGTTTCATCAGTTGATGTTCCAACTGACCACGCTGAAGTTATGAACTTCATTCATGGTTCCTATGACTTAAAACCTCAAGGTTTGGTTATGAAAGAACTAAAGTGGAAGTATCTTATCAGAAGTGCTGTTCGTGGTAAGAATATTTTGATGACTGGTCCTGCTGGTTGTGGAAAAACTATGGCTGCTAAGTCATTGGTTAATTCACTCGATAGGGCTGACTTCTACTTCAACTTGGGTGCGACACAAGACCCTCGGGCAACTTTGATTGGTAATACTCACTTCGATAAGAAGAAGGGTACTTACTTTTCTGAGGCTCTGTTTGTTAAGGCAATTCAGACTCCTAATGCTGTGATACTTCTTGATGAGTTATCAAGAGCTCATCCAGATGCTTGGAATATCTTAATGACTGTTTTGGATAGTGGTCAAAGATACCTCAGATTAGATGAGGGTGAAGGTCAAGAAACTATCAATGTGGCTGAGGGTGTGACTTTCGTTGCTACGGCTAATGTTGGTAATGAGTACACTTCTACTCGTGTGATGGATAAGGCTTTGATGGATAGATTCATTATTGTTGAGATGGATGTTTTGACTTCTGATGAAGAGCATGGATTGTTAAACTACATGTTTCCTCATGTTGATTCAGACTTACTAAAGTCTGTTGCTGAGATTGCTTCTTCAACTCGTAATGAGTCAAAGTCTGAGGCTGGTAGATTGTCCGCTGGTATTTCAACAAGAACTTCTGTTGAGATTGCTGGACTACTCTTTGATGGTTTCGGATTAGATGAGGCTGCTGAAGTGACTGTCTATCCTCAGTTTTCTGATGATGGTGGGCTTGAGTCTGAGAGAACTTATGTGAAACAACTTGTTCAGAAGTATGTTTCCGATGGTTCTTCTGAGGACTTATTCAATGAGGAAGAAATATCAGAAGCTGATATGAGTTAATTTCTCTCTGTGGGTGATGGTTAAACAACCATCACTCGGGCGGCTGGTTTTAATTCCTTTCTCCGGCCGCCCAAAAAAATTTTAACTAAAAGGTAATGGAGAAAGTATATGAAACACTTAATAAAAAAAGTTTTAGATAGACACAAAAGTGGTCAATTTAATATGGGTTCTGATTCAGCTAGAGAAATGTTAGCTACAGAAATTGAAGCAGTTTTACTTCAAAACGAACAAATAAAACTAATAACAAAAGAGCTATACAAAGGAGAAGGCTAAAAATGGAAAAAAGTAAATATGGAGATTTCGATGCTTACACAATATTATGTGATAATAGTAAAGGATTTAGAAATGGTTATGAATACTTTCTTAAATTTAAAGAAGTAAAAAAATTCATAAATCAAATTTCAAATTCTTCTGATTCAAGTGATGTTGTTACTTATGAAAATAAAATATACAATAAGAAGATAACAAGCGCTGAAGCACAAAATATGATTACATCCCTATTTAATAATAGGTGTAATTTTACAAACTACAAGAAGGTAGCATTACAACTTGGAATCAGAGTTTAACGGAGAATAGTTATGGCTAAAAAACCAGCGTCATTTGAATATAATGGCACACTAGTAAAAGTTTTAGATGGAGATACAATCGATTGTTATATTGATTTAGGTTTTGATTTAAAAATTAAAAAACGAATTAGATACATGGGTATAGATACTTGGGAATCAAGAACAAGAGATTTAGACGAGAAGAAAAAAGGTCTGGCTGCTAAAGCTAGAAACAAAGAACTTTTAGAAGCTGGTGTATTTAAGATTATATCTTATGGCACAGGTAAGTTCGGTAGAGTTCTTGGAGAAATCTTTGTATCACCAGATGCAGTAGGACATGAAATATCAGAGAACGTTGATAAAACCTCTGATGGATTAGTTAGTATCAATGATATACTGATTAATGAAGGACACGCTTATGAATATGATGGTGGTAAGAAAAAGAAATTCGTATCAGAAATTGCTACAGAAAAAGCAGCTAAGAAAGAAGACTTAGTTGATAAACCAGCAGAAGAATAAAATAACTTAGGAGGTTATATGAGTAAAAAGAAAACCAATAAAAATTGGGGTGGTTACAAACAATACACTTTAACAGATGGAACAAAGTTTCTCGCACGTGATGATAGTGATGCTGAACTTTACCGTCAGAAAGTTGGTGATAAGTCATGAAACCAATCACACCAAATACTAAACCTGAATTGAAAAAAATTCGAGAGGCTTTAGTAGAGCTAACTAAATCTGTTAATGAGATAAAATCTATACTAACAGTAACGGAACCATTACACCAAATGGAACATATGTATCCTTGGCATAGTACGAATACAAGCTTAGACGAGGAGATGTAGATATGGCTAAAATGATATTTGGTGGTGGTAAAGAAACTAAGTCTCGTAAAAAAACAAGGCAAGGTCAAGGTCGTGGAACTAAACATAGTACTAGAGTTGGTTCTAAACGTTTTAAGAAAAAGTATAGAGGACAAGGTAAATAGTTATGGCTAATCATGTAAGAAGTAGAGTTGAAGTAGAATCTCCGACTAAAGAGATTCATGAGTTCATGAGTAAATTTGATGATTCTTGTACAGGTTTATTTGAAACTGAGTCATGTGCTAATACTTGTAAAGTTGTGTTTGGTGATGACTGGAAATATAATATAGATGATATTGGTTCTAAATGGATATTTGCAGAAGAAGCAGCTTATTCAGATTTTGAAGAAGGTATTACAGATGAGTTAGTATTTACATCGGCTTGGTCTTTTCCTGAAGATTTCTTTCGTAACCTAACCAAAAAACTACAAGAGATAAGTGATGACTTTGAGTTAACAGTAACTTGTGATGAAGAAAGTGAAGACTTTGTTGGTGGTGGTGTAGGAAATAAAAATGGATTTGCTTATGTAGAAGATGATGAAATAGAACCATTAGATTACGATAATGATGATGATGAATATATTGATGAACATTGGGATCTGATTAGTGAAGAAAAATGGTCTTGTGTTGAAGCTGCTAGAAATGGACTTAACAATGAAAAATAAAATGAAAGTTAAAAGTACTTTAACAACTATAGATGGAACTTTATATGAAGACGAAGTTGTTAGTGTAGAAGGAAAAGAAAAAAATGGAGACCTCAGAGTTAAAGATACTATGGGGCGAATTTGGTTTTTAAAAGAGGAGATGTTAAAATGAAAAACATGTTACAAGTTATGAATGAGTTTACAGAATTTATTCTTGGAAAAGAAGAAACAGAAAGTCTTGTGGATAAAAAGAAAAAAACTATGGGTTTTGTAGCTGAAGGAGTTAAACCTAAGCGCAAATACACTAGAAGGAAAAAGAAAAATGCCACAAAGAAATAAAAGTAAACGTACATATCGTAGACAAAATATAGTTGGAAACTTTAGAGGTTCTGAAGATGTCTTCATGACAAAAGTTCGTGATGGATTCATTAAATTTTTAGAATCACCATTCAAAGGATTTTTTTGATTTTTAATATTCTTTCTAATTCATTATATTTATTATTGAATAATGGAGAAAAAAATTGGACTCAAAAGATTTAGTAACTAAAGATGCTAGACAAAACCAAAAACATTTTATAAATGTAAAGTTAGTAGAACTAATAAATTATAGACAATCACGAAAGTGGTATGTTAGTATTGCTGTTGTAGGTATGTTTGCTGTAATACTAATGCTTATGATTTATTTTATGGGACAAGGAAAAGATGTTACTGATGGGTGGAAAGAAATCCTACTCTTAATGTTAGGTGGATTTGTTGGTTCATTTGCAAAGGTTATTGATTTTTGGTTTAACAATCAAGAGAATGATAACAAGCTCTTAGAACACGCAGACGACTAATGAAGAAAAAACATTTAGTATCTTTAGTAACAATAATCAAAGATAATTTATACGCATATAGAAAAGCAAATTGGGAAGACAAAGATGTTGTAGAAACAGTATCTGAAGTTATTACTAAAAGTTTTGCTAATTACATGAAAGACCAAGAAGGTTTAGAAAAGTTAGGTAAAACCGAAGAAGATTTTCTTGCTCCACCAAATGGACTAAATCAATGAACATCGCTACATTAGCTGGACATCTAGCATTCGGACTTATAGCTTTTTCTTTCTTAGTCAAAGATATATTTTGGTTAAGAATAGTTTCTATAGTAGCCAGTCTATTTTCAGTATTCTATAATTATGTTATACCATTGGAACCAATGTGGTTAGCTATTAATTGGAATTTTATTTTTATCGGAGTAAACTTGTTTCATATTGGTGTTATACTATATGAGAAACGAGCAGTTAAGATGGATGCTAAAAACGAAGAGTTGTATTCTACCTTATTTAAAGATATGACTCCTGTAGAATACTTAAAGATTAGTAGAGCTGCACAATGGGAAACGTTAAAACCAAATATGAGAGTTATAACTCAAGGTATGCCTGTTCCTGATTTGTATCTTATATACAATGGAACAGTAGATGTTATTGTTGATAATGAACACATAGCTGAATTAAGAGATGGTGAGTTTGTCGGTGAAATGTCTTTTCTTACAGAGAAGACGGCTACTGCTACTTGTAAGGTTAGACACGAGTCACAATGCTTAGTTTGGAAGCAAAGAGAATTTAAAGAGTTACTAAAGCGTAACCCATCACTATACTTTACTATACAATCTGTACTATCAGCGCAAGTATCAGATAAGTTAGTAAGTAGTACAAAGAAATAGGAGATAATAATGTTAACTAAATTTGACGATATAATAGAAGTAGTATTACACCACGAAGGTGGATATGTAAACGATCCTAAAGATCCTGGCGGTGAGACTAATTTTGGTATAGCTAAAAGAAGTCATCCCGATGTGGATATAAAGAACTTAACTAAAGAAGGTGCTAAAGAAATTTATTACGAAAATTATTGGTGTGATAATAAAGTGCCTGATATGCCAGATGATTTAAAACACATATACTTTGATATGTGCGTAAACCAAGGTAGAGGTAGAGCAGTCAAAATTTTACAAAGAGCTGCTAATGCCAAGGGAGCAGAACTTAAAGTAGATGGTGGTATGGGTCCTAAGACTTTAGCTGCTATGAAAGGTGTGGAGTTAGATAGAGTTAGAGCATACAGAATAAAATACTACGCTGACTTAGTTACCCGTAAACCCGACTTAGAAAAGTTTTACTTTGGTTGGTTTCGTAGAGGATTAGAAGTATAAAATAATTGTAAAAAAAATACATTTTTATTAATTTTCTTTATATATATTATAGAAGTTACTAATGTCGCTCAAAAGAGGATATTAGTGTTTGACTAAATAGTAAACAAAATAGGAGAAATACAATGACTAGATTAATAGTTAATCCACAGCATCTCAACAGAGATGAATTTTTAACCCCATTCGATAAAATATTTGACCAAATGATGAGTAAGCAGTTTCCTGCTTTTCAAGAAGAGGTTGGTGTATCTTTCAACAAAGGAGCTTATCCTAAAGTGAATATCTATGAGTATGATGACAATATTGGTATCATAGCTGAGATTCCAGGATTGGATAAGAAGAATGTTTCGGTAGAAGTTGAAGACAACGTACTAACAGTTTCAGGTGACAAACATGGATTCGAAGATGATGGTGGTAAATGTATAACAAGAGAATTAAAACATTCTTCATTCAAAAGGTCTTTTAACTTAGGTGACCATTTAGATGGAGATGATGTTAGCGCTACATTTAAAGATGGAATGTTATCAATAACAATTCCAAAAATAGAGCCAGAACTCCCTAAAAAGAAGATGGTAAAAATATCATAAAAAAACTTATCACAGTTAATGATATTATGTATATTGTTCGTGGAACGGTATTGGCTCAGGTTGCAGAAGCTTCTGGTGGTACAGAAGAATTAAAAAAAAGATACAATAATGTCGATACCGTTCTTCGGAACGGCGATACATACTATATGTGTGATACTATTCAGATTGCAGAATTTACAGACATAAATTAGGTTTTTAATATTTATTATAGATAAATAGGAGAACATCGTGTTTGAACAAAGTAAAAACTTTTCTAATCTAGTAGGACTTTCAGCTCTACTGATTGCATTTAGTGCAGCTTTCTTTTCAGTATTTGGATTATCAAAACTATTCGCTGGAGCAGAACTCTCAGTAATTATTATGGCTAGTTCATTAGAATTTGGTAAATTAGTAGCTGCTTCGTTCTTATATCGATATTGGGATAGGATTAATCTATTACAAAAATTTTATATGACATTCGCTACAGTAATTCTTATCATCATAACATCCGCTGGTATATTTGGGTTCCTATCCAATGCTTATCAAGGTGCTACAGTAGAATTTGAAAAAGAATCTACTAATCTAATATTCAAAGAAGATAGACTAAAACAACTACAAGAAGATAAAGTATATCTTAAAGAGGAATTGGAACAAGCTATAGCAGAATTACCAGATAACTATAGAACCGCTCGTAGAAAACTCAGAGAAGATTACCAACCACAGATATCGGCAATCAACAAACAGATGATTGATTTGAAAGGTGAGATAGGTGAACTAAAAACTGCGTTGGTAGAAACAGGCGTGGATGTAGGACCTGTGATTTATTTAGCTAGAACTTTTCAGACAGACATAGATACTGTAGTTAAGTTTTTTATCTTTGTTCTTATCTTTGTGTTTGACCCGATGGCAGTCATGTTTGTTATAAGTTATAATGTGGCGCTAGAGTATAGAGATGAAGAAGATGAAACCCAAGCTGTGGTAAAGAAAAAGAAAAAGAAATGGCCTGTTTATGGTGAAAAGAAAAAAGAAGTAGAAAATGAAAATGAAGTTTCTGTTAGCAAGAGTTTGTTAAAAAAAATTATAAATCAAGCTAAAAGTAAAGTAACACTTGGTGGTAGAGACGAAACTGATATGAATAATTTAGAAAAAAAAATATAAATAAAGCTTGACTTATACTGGTTTTCTTTCGTAGCTTTAGGAGTAAAAGAAAGGAAATAATTAATGAATAATGAAAATAAACAAAAATATAATTCTTCAGTAAATAAACTACTAGAGAATATCAAAGTAAACTACGCCGGCTGGGGTAGTAATCCTAATGATTTGGAAGATTCACAAAAGAAGAGAAGACTTCAAATGATTGACGAGTTCAACAATGGACTTCGTGTTAAGTCTGGTAGAAAATTTGATAAGGTTATCCAAGGTTCTTCAGTATGGGGATTTATCGCTAAAACAGATGGAGTGTTAAAAGGTATTCCTTACTTTGTTGGTGATGTATTCAAAGCTGCTGGTTGGAGAGCTCCAGCAAAGCATGTGAGGGGTACTATCTTCTCTTCAGAAACTAATTGGTTTAGTTGGACAGGTCCGAGGTATTTATAATGAGTCAAGATTGGATAGAAAGAAATAAAGAACAGTTTGGTGTTCAGATAATCGAACTCAAAAAGATTATCGAAAATCAAGTTCTTGCTTCAGGCAAATCAGATGAGTTTACTTCCGATATGTATGTAGCTTTAATTAGTGGTAGGAAGATTACCGAAAAGATGGAAGCTGCTATAGATAAACTAATCAAATCTAATTCACCAGACGAACTATTAAAACGAGAAGAGTGGGTTGATAAGGTGGTTCCTAAACTACTGATGGTAGAAAGTCTGGTTGAAGAAACGGATTGGACAGATAGTTATAAAGCTAGTACTAAATATTTCTTAAAGAGTATTATAAAACAAGCCAAAACAAGAAAGACATTATCTAAGAAACAGATGGAATCTGTTAGTAGTGTATATGCTAGAATCAAAAAAAATCTTAAAAAAAGTGAAAATAAAGCTTGACTTTTAGCAAATTTATTCGTAGCTTTAGATATAATGAAAGGGAAAAATATGAAAGATTTGTTTTTAGACGGTTATTGGGTTAATAAAAAGAGTGGAACTATCCACTTCGTTTCGGAAAGTATAAATGAGTATACAGGTACTAAAACTTTATGGGCTCAAACTCAAAACCTTCCGTATGAAAGAGATTACTTTTTCAATGATAAGAATGGTGGTATTGATAGGTTCTTAAAAAACTATAAGTTTATTTGTGATGGTGCTGACACCCCACATGATTTCTATCATTATGTTTTACATAATGCGACTTTGAAAAATAGATTTAGTCGTGGTTTTATTTGTAAAGAAGAATTTTTTGCTAGAATTTTTAATTAATAAAAAGGAGAATAAATGACATACATTTATAAAACAATATGGAGTGGTTCAGAAATTATAGCTGAGTATTGCTACTCATCATTACACAACAAGATTAAGGTTGTGGAGTTAACAGTAGATGGTAAGTTCCATAGGACTAATTGGATGGGGCCTAATGGTAGGGATAAGTTAATGGGTGAGTTGATGAGTGATTATGATAAGATTATGTTTGCTCAACAAGATCCTGATTATGATTCGGAGATTGATTTAGATAGGGATGTTCCAATTTCTCAATTAGCTGGTGCATGGAGATAACTTATGGAGTATAAAGAAATACTACTCAAGTTAGAACTTATAGAGTGTGAGTTAGTAGACGCTTACAACACAGGCTACGACAACGAAATCAATAGTGATTCATTACACTATATTGATTGTGCAAAAGATGAGTTGTATAGTCTTAAATCTGAAATTGAAAAGGTTGTGTCAAATGACTAATCAACAGTTAATGGATACTATTATTAATAAGTTTGATGGTGAAATAGTCGTTCCTAATCAATGGCGGGTTGATGGTTCCAAAGGTAAACAGTACACTGTAAAGTGGGATAAGTACCATAGAAACTACAGTTGTAACTGCTTGGGTTATACTTATAGAAGAAGGTGTAAACATACTACACAAATAAGTGATTCTTTCAAACAACAATATGGAGTAAAATAATGATATCAACAGAAAAAGCAATAGCTGGTTTAATAGCGGTAACATTAGCAAATGGTTTTTTCTCAACCACAATGTTTACAGAATACAAAGAAATGTATTCAGATAAAATAGAAAGGTTGGAATCAGAAAATTCAGAATTAAGAGATGAACTATCTCACTATGATGAATACGGTATTCAAGTAGATGTAACAATGTATCAGCCAAATGAAATTCAATGTGATGATACACCAAACATAACTGCTGATGGAACTAAGATTCGTATCAGTAAAGCATCTAACTATAAGTTTGTTGCACTATCTCGTAACCTACTCAAACGATGGGGTGGGCCTTTTGACTATGGTGATTTCATATTACTAAAGGGAACAGACCACAAAGATGGTGTGTATCAGGTAAGAGATACTATGAATCCTAAATGGGTTAATGTAGTAGACATTTTAGAATCAGAACATGTACAACCATATAAGTTTACGGATGTACATATTTACAAATTAAATTGGTTAACAAAAGAAAAGGAAATAACAAATGGGTAAAAGTACATTTGAAAAAAATGGTGGTTACTTCATCGATGGAGTAGCATATATGGATTGTAAGGTAACAGGTGAACCTGTTGCTAATGTAAGTGAAGATTCGGTATCTGTAATAGGTAGTAGGGCTGTGATGGGTATGGTAGGAATGCCAGACGAACCTAAACAAAAAGTATCAACTGGCAGACCTGCTGGTTGGCATTTTATGAATGAGTTCGTAGATAAAGATGGTAATGTATTTCACAAGGGTAAAGAACAACCTAAGTTAAAAGGTACTTTACCACCTACGAAAGTTCAGCCTGTAAAGAGGAAGAAACGTAGAAGTAAAGAACAGATTCTTCTTGATAGACAAAAAGAGAAGAAAGCAGCTCTTAAAAAAGCAGTTCAGAAACAGAAGGATTTTATAAACCATAAATTTGGAGATTAGATGGCTAAGAAAAATCAACCGTTAGATAGAGAGTATTTCAAAAGAAGAGCTAATCCTACTATTAAAAAAGGCCCACAACTAACAAAATGTTGTGGTCAGGATAAAGATTACGATAGTCTAAATGTTAGAAATAGTGAAGATTGGAAACTGATTGAAAACTATATTGAAGAACATCTTAGGGAGTATACTAAACACATAAGTGTTACTCCTGTTTCTTGTGATAAGTGTGGTATTCTTTTAGAGTATTCTACTGATATTGATATAGATAAGACATTGGGTTACTATGAAAAAGCTGGCTAATGTTATCAAAAGAGTTTCTAACAGAACGAGGGTATTGTTGTGGACACGGTTGTTTGATGTGTCCATACGAACCTAAACACATAAAGGATAATACTATATTGAAAGTCATAAATTGTTTCAAAGAAGATAATCCATTAATTCAAAAAACTTTAAGGAGAGTAACAGTTGAAGAAGGAGAAACTATTGCAACAAAACTATTTCAGATACTTAACGAAAGAGGGGACGGTATTGGGTTGGCAGCTAATCAAGTGGGAATTGATGCGTCAGTTGCCGTGGTTAACGTTAAAGAGCCAATCATTCTTATCAATCCTAAAATCGTTAGGAGAGAAGAAGAAACAAGATACTACGAAGGTTGTTTAAGTTATCCGAAAAAAGGTTGTCATACTAAAAGATATAAGATTGTAGAAGTAGAAGTAGACAACTATGAGAGTAACCTAACCTTTGGCGCTGGTGATACTGAAGTAGATTTGTTAGAGTCTGTTTGTGCTCAACATGAGATTGACCATCTTAATGGTATGAGAATATTAGATAGGGTTGTGGATACAACTTACAGAGCTGAAATAAAGCCGGGTCGTAATGAACCTTGTCATTGTGGTAGTGGTAAAAAATTTAAAAAATGTTGTATTAATAAATAATAAATAGGAGTAATAATAATGTATAAAATAAATGATAAGGTTGAGTTCAAAGCTAACTCATTAGATATAGGTACAGTAGTAGGTTTGCCTGATGAGGATACTCACATGTATTCTATAGAAACAATATCTGGTAATATAATTAGATGTACAGAACACTACATAAAACCTAGTAAATAATGTTACATAAAAAAGTAAAAAGTCTCAAAGATTTTTTAGAACTACTAATTTTTCTTTTAATTTCACCTATCATTGGGATACTTATGTTAGTAGGAATGATAGCTACTTCTATAGCTATGATTTGTATATACATTAAAGATTTTATTATGGGAAAGTTTTATGAATAAGATTAGATTATATTGGGATATAATATCTCCTACATTAGGAATAGTATTTATATCTGCAATTATGTTTTTTGTAGTTGGTATGGTATTAAGTATTCCTCTATGTTTGTTATGGAATTGGTTAATGCCATTCATATTTGGTTTACCAAAGTTAAGTCTATTACAGACATTTGGATTATCGATATTGATATCTTTACTCGCTCCAAGAAAAATTGACTTGGGTAAGAAAGAAAAACCAACTAAAATTGACGAAGATTTAAATAAGAATTTAGAAGATTTACTACAGGATTTATCATCACAATTTAACGCTTAGACTATTTATATCCGTAACTATAGGAGATATGAATGTTAGATTTTGAATGGATGACAAATACTTTAAAAGAAGCTATTGAAAATGATGACTGGGAATTGGTTAGAGAAGTTATAGCTTACTTAAAGGCGGATGATGTCTTTGAAGATTACAGACAAGAAGAAGACTGGTTTAGAGGCGCAGAAGATAATTAAGATATGGGGCTGTATTGGAAATCGACAGGTGTTATTTGACAATTGAGTGCAGCAGAGATTGAGTATGTCTCGTAAAAAAAGACTCACAAACCTAATTGACGAATCTAATTCGTTAGACGGGTTGGTCATTGATTGGCACCTAGCTGAGTATGATTACTCACCTATGGTTCCAGTCGTTAATGACGAACCAACTTACGCATACGCTGCTTAAGTTACTGAGTTGTCTAACACTCGGTCATAAAATAAGTTAGACGAACTCTCTTTAGTTAGGATAGAAGTTAGAGATTAAAGAAACTACCAGTTGGTAACTCTGAGTAAAGTTATAAAGTAGTTTGTCAGTTACTTCTTATTGAAACTGAACTAAGCTGTAAATGACTCATTGAAAAAAACATACTGGACAGGAGTTCGAATCTCCTCAGCTCCACAAAATATAAGGAAACTAATGTCAAGTATATTACTATCACCAGCAATAGCAGCTAAAGGTTTTGTTGATTCAGCAGTAACAATAAATGGTACTGCTACATCAGCCGGTTCAGGTTATGGTGGCGCTATAACATCAGCAGTAGCTAATTTGGTATCAGCTTCGACATCGATTACTGTTATACAAACTGCTCTAATTCCTATTGGAGCAACAACGCCACCAGCTAAAATAGGAGTAAATATAACTGGTGCTATATTAGCTCAGATAGTTACTGTAAACGCTACGATAGTAGCTACTACTGCACAATCAATTGCAAGTTTGGGATTACCATCACCAACATTTCCAACATCAGCCGCTTTGGTAAATACACAACTAAAAGCTATATCAGACTCTATACAAAAAGGATTAATACAACCACAACAATAAAAAAAATAAAAAAAAGCTTGACTTTTAGCAAAATTATTCGTAGCTTTAGGTATAACAAAAAAGGAAATAAACAATGAATATAAAACTAGAAATCAGTAAACTAAAAAGTCTTTCGGAATTGAATGAGTTATCATCATTCGTTAATGAATGTAAAACTCTGTTAGGTAAAGCAGCTCTGTCTGTTGGAGCTAATGTCTTCGTAGTTCAGAAAACTAAAAAGACTCCTGGTGTAATCACTAAGATGAATGTTAAGAAAGCTATTGTGGAGATGAGTGGTATGAAATACAGCGTTCCATTTTCAATGTTGGAACTAAGGTATAGTTAAAATAGTTTAAAATAAAGCTTGACTTTTAGCAAAATTATTCGTAGCTTTAGGTATAAATTAAAGGAAATAAATAATGAATATAGATGAATATAAAATAAGTAATGAAGAGTTTGAAGACATGGGATTCAAAGATATAAAGGTTCCAGACCCAAAAGACTTTGGTCTTAAAGAGGATTTGAAGGAGTTAGAAGGTGTTTCTAACTTTGAAGGATATCCTTTTTTCGCTATGGATATTGAGTCAGATGGTACACCAGGTTTCTTCGATAGTAGTTCGTATGATGTCGAAGATTATGATGGTGACATATTAGACTAAAATAATTGAAAATATATTTGTATTTGAGTATATACTTATATAATTATTATTGCGGAGGAAGTGTTATAGGAAACACACTTCTTTTCCAAAGAAGAGATATTGGTTCGACTCCAATCCTCCGCTCAAAATTTTGGCCAGCTAGGCTATTTACTAATTGAATATTAAATAAAGAGAGTACCATATGAGTTTTAATGATTTCTTCGATGAAGAAAAATTTGACTTCGAAGCTGAACGCAAGAAGTTTATCGATAACTTAGACTTTCTCAAGTCTATGTCTGTACAAGAACAAACATTATATAAGAAGTGGATGGAGTTTAATGCTGATGTCTATTCTATGACACAGAAAGCTACACACTTTTCTAAGATAGAGAAATCTATTTGGACACCAAAAGATATTAATAATAAAGAACAAACTATCAAAGAGATAGAAGCCTTAGAACCTTACGTTGAAGCAACCGAACAAGGTAACACCAAGCATAATGAAGAGTGGACATTGGTTCGTAGGTTGATTCATACTATGGAGTTTACTGCTAATCCTGGCAGAAACCTAAAGTTCTATGTCAAAGATAAAGTATCAGGTAAAATATTAGGTATTATTTGTTTGGGCTCTGATGTAACTTCATTGGGTGCTAGAGATAACTTTATCGGTTGGACTAAAGACAATAAATTTAAAGATGGTAAACTTAAATATACCTCTATCGGTACAACTATATGTTGTGCTCAACCATTAGGATTCAACTTCTTGGGTGGTAAGTTAGTAGCAGCTATGGTTACATCATCGGTAGTTAGGGATGCTTGGAAGAAGTTATATGGACAAACATTAGTTGGTTTATCTACTACCTCTTTGTATGGTATTCACTCTATGTATAACTCTATACCACTTTGGAAAACATTAGGTTCATCATCAGGTAAGATAGCTCTTAAACCAGATGACTCTACATATGATGTCTGGCATCAATGGTTGAAAGAAAACCAATCAGAAGAGTATCTGAAACAGACTACACAAAAAGAAGGTGTAGCAGGTCCTCCAACAGGTGTAAAACAAAAGGTTATCAATATGATATTCAGAGCCGTTGGAGTTAAAGCATCAACCTATATGCATGGATTTAAGAGAGGTATCTTCTACGCTGATATGTATGAGAATGGTAAGGAGTTCCTAAGAGGAGAAATAGAAGAAAAAGATTTGAAGATGAAACAGAAGTATGTTGATGATAGTGATTACATTATGAATTGGTGGAAACCAAAGGCTATCAAAAGATATATTAAGTTATTTGATGAAGGTAAACTTAAACCAGAGAAGTTATTCTACGGCGACATCGTAGGAAAGACTTGGGAAGAAACAAAAGAACAATATTTAGGAGAAGTAGGAAGATAAATGGGCGCTTTTTACTTTTTCTGGATACTTATATGTACACAAACTTTAAACCATACATTTTGTATGGAAAAAACCGAATACTTAGGTATTCACTAATAAGGAGACGCTTATGTGCACACTTAAATTGGGTAAACACCCTACAGTAAAACTTATAAATGTAAATGGTCAAAGGCAAATAGATACTAATTATATCGAAGAAACACTAAAACTTAGAAACTATTTGATAAGTAAAAATTTTCTTTCGAAAGTTGTTTTCTATCAGTTTGACAAAGAAGTAATTTATAAATTAATCCAAAATTATCATCAGCCCGTAGAAGGTTACGTTGATGAATGT